>Ga0256833_1000004_pt1 | contig 267443 bp, 280 predicted proteins | sample 356284metaG_FD_190535 | JGI IMG/M metagenome (GOLD analysis project Ga0256833, IMG submission 190535) | Hydrothermal vent microbial communities from Mid Atlantic Ridge, Atlantic Ocean - 356-284 | ecosystem: Environmental > Aquatic > Marine > Hydrothermal vents | place: Atlantic Ocean: Mid... | reverse complement strand
AGAACTGCTAGAATTGAAAATAGCACTTATTAATGTGCGCACGTGTCTCTTTTTTAGCCTTCAAAGTCCAAGAGTCCGCGCTTATCTTCATCATTATTTTTAAAACTCTAATAGTACCACAGTAAAATATTTCTTAGATATTAAAAGTTTGATCCTTATTTTATCTAGCATCAATGCAATATAATTCGATTCAACTCACACCAAAATTAAATCCGAGTGATTAGTTCATTCACAATTTTTTGTAATTTTTCCTGGAATAGAGAATTCCTATCTATTACTTTACTGAGATAATCCTCACACTTACTGCTTTTAACTAAATCGAATTTAGATCTATCAGAACATATTTCTCTTAAGATGGGGCAGAGGAATGCTTCCTCTATGTTAGGGTCGAATATTATTGCTGTCACTTTGTTGCTGTATTTTTTACTAACACCTAACAGAATGCGGTCATCTATTTTATGTAATATGAAGTAAGCATTAATATATTTTCTCGCTACTTCCCCTTTCTCAAAATCTATTACAGCAAAGATTCTATAATTTTCAGATTCTTTAATTATTCTCTCAATATTGCTCAATATTCTGTCCCTTCCCTGCCTAAAATTATGTCTAAGCTTTGCTTTGAAACTAAACACCTCATTGAGCATATCCAGCATACGCTTCGCAATGTAATGATTAGCACAACATTCCGCCAATATCAACATGTTTGGCCTATCTTTCATCTACTTTGCCCTCCGTGTAAGCTTTAAGGATCTTCTCAGGCGGCATGAAGAGTATGTCCTCTGCTGTCCTCATTTCCTTAGCTAGTTTTTCTATATTCAATTTGAGGGCAGTCGACAGGCCGTTTTTGTTCCTAGTAACATAAATTGTGTTCACTTTCTCGATTTTATCCCAAAGCATAGAAACAAAAATGGGATTGTGTGTAGCTATAACGATATATAACTCCTTCATGGCTTCTTCTATGTATTTCACTAGCAAGTCTAGGAAGAAGGGGAAAATATGAGCTTCAGGCTCCTCTAGTAAAAGTATAAATCTTTTCTCAAGACCATACATCTTCGTATAGTTTAACGCGGAACGAAGTGAAATTACATAGTACAGAATGCGGAAAATGGAGTCTGAGACAGCCGTTGAATCAATTTCAAAACCATAGTCGAATATTACCACTTCCCCAGATTTTAAGACTTTTAAATCCACTTCTTCATCTAATTGATCTCTCAGTTTCCTATTTATTGCTATTATAACGTCGTGAACCGTTCTTATAATAGATGGAGCATTCCATCCAAATTCACTTAAGATATTTTTAGGGAAGGATTTAGGTTGATTATTTTTCAGACGTAAATGAAAGCCACATATCTGTGGAGAGATACACGAATTTGTTGAAAGACCATATCTATCGTATCCATAAAGCCTTGATTCATAGAATCCATTCTTCCCAAATCTTTTAATAGAATCTAAGATCCCTTGGAATATGTTAGGCTGAATGGATTTTAGATCCCATGGTATTGGAGTACCATTTAATACCACATTTAATTTACCGCCTTTATAAAATAAGTTTAAAAATTGATGGATGTTCTGATCTTTTATTTCAATTTTGATTTTCCTAACCAAATTGTTATAGTTGAACAATTGAGGATGCTCACTAAATCGAGTTATTAGATGAAGTGGTTCAAAATTCGCAGGATTATCACCGTACTCCTCTTTCACTAATGTAATCCTATTGAAATACCCTAGTAGAGCAATCGCGTCCAAAATATTCGACTTACCACTGGCAGGAGGGCCCAAAAGTACAGTTAAAGGGGCTATATCAAGATCTATAGTATCTCCAATCGACTTGAACATGCTAATCTTGATATCCATATGGTTCACCTCAGATTTCAACCAGCTTTTACTCTTAATGATCCGATTTAAATTTGTGGAGGGGAAGGTTTAGTTGCTAACATGAATTTTTGTGGTTTATTGAAGATTAAGTATCATCCCATAGGGTGGTTATATGTTACTTCAGTTGTCCGGAAATTTCTGGTTTCCGGACATAAATGAGTGGACACACTGTCACCTAAGGCCTGAGAACAGCTCATCAAATAATCTCCTGTCTACATAGAACCCAATCTCAATCAAACGCCGGTATAATGTGTTAAGGGACATTCTCGTGTCTTCTCTAACCAGCTTCTTGAGTATAGATAGTGATCCGAGAACAGTTTGCCCCAATTCCCTGGCTATCCTACGCGCCCTTTTGTCATCTCGCGCGATTCCTCATTACCTCTTTCAAGACTCCTGTAGGTATCTCCACTTCCTCAAATAACTCGATGCCTTCCTTCAATAGACCAAGCTTGGAGAGTACGATGAGTGGAGACGTATCAAGAACCACTCTCAAAGACCTTCCTGTAGACATCAATCTCCTCCTCTATCTCTTCTTCGTCGAGGAGGTCGTATTTCACGCCCAGTTTTCGCAATAAGTTCCAGAACTCATCTATTCTCAGGTCCAAGAGCTCGGCAGCCTTACCCGAGGATATTCTACCGTTCAGTAGGAGCCCCAATACGATGAACAGCCTTTCCCTGTCGGGATATGGGAGGCGCTCCTTCTCCAAGACCTCTTTGAGTTCTACCATCAAGACCTCCATTTCCATCGAGTTCATGCAGGTTTATATCCTTGACTCCAAGAGGTTCGAGGGGAATCAATCACTGGGCCATCCCGTCCTCCCTCGGTTAGGCTAGAACTCGTCGAGGTATAAAGGAATTTACAAGAGTCCCGCGCGGGCGGGAAACCTACTTCTCTGGGACGGCAATGCAGGTCTCCTGCTCCGGGCCGTTCATTGGGAGGCGGAAGAACCTCAACACCTCTCTCCACTATCATCTTATTCTTCCCACCAGCGAGGATTTCACATAAGTTTCGATCCTCTCATCACCCAGCAGAACGCGTGCGGCCATCTTCCCACTATCTTCACGACCAGCGTTTCTGATCAGGGGCCTTAGGCCCTTGAGAGCAGATACCACTTCTTTCAGAGAGTCGAAGAGACGACCAACTTTCCCCTCGCGACGACCGCGTACCTACCCTCCTGCTTCCTCAGCTCTTCCTCGAGGGACTCGTACGCCAGGTTATTGACATCCTGCTCCGTATCGGGAGCTTGTCTTTCAGATCAAGCCACATCTGACCGCCCCTTCAAACGCTCGGGAAAGAGTTAGCCCTCTACTGACCGACTCTGCCTTGAACTCCCTTATCCTCATCTGCTTCCTCAACGTTTTCCTTCACAATTCTTCCTTTTATCTCCACTCATGGCTCTCGAAAAGGGATGTTAGCTTTGTAAGGATCGATATAGCGTTCAGATCAGCCAGCTTTCAGCCTTGGAGGATAGCCTTCGTTCATCTCCCAGATGAGGACTCCGTTGAAGTACACTTTCATGTAGTAGCCCCTCAGTGTTATCCCATTCCCCACTACGAAGCTCAAGGAGAGGAACGAACTCTCACCTTCTCGCAAGTGCACCCAGAGCTTCCTGACGGCTGCGGCCTTGTCAGGTCTGAACCTCAAATCCTCCCTCACTTCCAAGGTCACGGTTCCCTCCACATCCCCACTGCTCGCCCTCACCATCACTGCAGCGGTGATGAGACTCCCGCTCGGCGCTCTATAGACCTGTCGTCCTCCCTCCAGCCATCCGTATCTCTCAACGGTCAGGGTACCACCTCCCCCTCCAGTTACGGTCAACGTCGGAGCCTTCTGGATCGCTGGGCTTTCCACGGGCAGTCTGGGAGGGTAGCTGTTCTCCATCTCCCACACGGGGGAGCCGTTGAAGTACACTTTCATATAGTAGCCTCTGAGGCTGCTCGATCTATCCGCGGTGAACTCCAAGTAGAGGGCTCTCTCCTCCCCGTTACTCAAGCTGACGTAGAAGTTCTTTCGGGCGGCGACGGAGTCGGGGAGGTATTTCAGGTCTCTCCTGATTTCGAGGGTCACAGTGCCTTCCACATTGCCCCGAGCCCTGATGAGAACGCCCGCCTTGACCATCGATCCCGGACGGGCTGATGACGCGAAAACACTATCGATGAACCAACCGTACTTCGCGACGATTACGGTACCCTGAGGCTCACTCACCGGCTGGCTGTATTCTCGGGATTGGGGTGGTGAGGGGATGCCAAGGGAGTACCTGTACGAGCCAACCTTAAGGAAGGGAACCGTGACCTCAGAACCCGGTATTTCCAGTCCGAGAACCGTCAGTGGGAGCTTGGCCGTGCCCTCAACCTCGTATTTAAAGTTGAGGGATGTGGTCCCGCTCCTAATAGCTGAGGTCGCTTCCTCAAGGACGACTGAAATCGCCTCTTGTAGATCTATGGAGATGGGGAGATCGATGGTCTTCTCTCCTGGGGGAATGAGGACATCTTCCAAACGGCCGGAGGCGACCGATCTGCCATTAAGCCGTAGGCTGTAGTTCAGCTCCCGGACCCTGAGTGTGTAATCCGTCGGGTTCTTGAGGAGCATGGATATCTTCAGATTCACTTTCCTGATGACGGGCTCCACGGGGGGTATCCCCACCTTGAACTTCCACTCTACATCTACTCCCAGATCGGCTAATCGAACGTTCTCAACCTTCAAGCTCTGGGCAGCGCTGGCGGCTCTCGCGAGATCGAAGAGGATCATCCCTCCGACGATCAACGCTCCCAGCAAGATAGCATAGAAGGTTCTCATCGGAATCTATTCACGGGAGATCTGGTGGAGGTTATTAACATCGATTGCCGCGAATTTCAAAATCCTATTGGATGGTGAAAGAGAGGTTAGTGCGATGTCATCGATCTCAGAACACCGAATAGCCTTATGGTCACACGAGACTTGGGCTGATTAGCTATATTCCAAAAGGGATATCATCAGCCCCGTAGAAAGCACGCGGAGACATTAGCTTCTCTCAGACCTGATGCCCCTTACAGAACTGATGCCCCTTACAGAAGCTGGAGGAGTTCGAGGAGGGAGGTCTATAGCGCGTACTTAATAACCCTCAACAGCTCATACAATCGATGGAATTCCTCAGGAGAAGGGCGGAACAATTCGAGGAGGAAGCTAAGGAAGCCTTCAAGAAGGGCAACTACAACTTCACCCTCCTCTTCGTGGAGCAGGCTCTGCAGTTATACCTCAAATACATATTGGCTAATAAGGTGGGCGACTTCCCCAAGACGCACGGGCTCGTCCGCTTGATAGAGGCCCTCTCTTCCGTCTTAGGTGAAAGAGTGATAGCGTTCTTATCGGAGAACAGGATCATGGTTGATCTGCTGACGGAGGCCTACGTGGGAAGCAAATACCTCGATGTGGAATATGGAAGGGAGACCGCTGAGGAGGCCCTGAAGTTCTTGGAGAGGTTCAAACATGAGTTCAAGGATGAGCTTCATTGAGATAGCTAAGAGATCAGCTGAGACGATCGAGAAGTACAGGAAGAAACTGGAGGTTCATCTCCGCACCATAAAGAAGGTGGCGGAAGAGCATTTCGGCACGGATGTCAGGGTTTACCTGTTCGGGAGCGTCCTCAGAGGAGATTACAGGCCCCAAAGTGACATAGATGTGGCCGTGGTGCTGAAGAGGAGGCCCTCTGTGGAGGAGAGGATTGCGTTCAGATGCAAGATCAGGGAGGAATTGGGCCTCTTCCACCCCTTCGAGATCCATATAGTGAGTGAAGACGATTGGAAGAGGTGGTATGGGAGGTTCCTCAAGGGCGAGTGGAGGGAAGTTGATGAATAGCCGATGGATCGAGGCCAAGGAGGAGATAGGTGAACTTAAATTCATTGCACATTGGATCTAATTGAAAATCGGGCCCGGCTTAATTCCTTAAGTGGTTTCAGTGGAAGATAGAATCTCCCTGACTCCTTGAATGTACTACCGAGATTCCCACCAAGAGGAATCCCTTCCATCGCCCAGTAGGAGAATAAGGGGGAAGATGGAGATCATCTCCTCCTCACAGCCAGGAGGAGAATCGTCAATATTGCCAGCATACCTGCCAGTCCACCTAGAGCGATCATGTACTCGGGAGAACTCTCCTCCACGACTGTTACGGTGGTGACTGCGGGGGTAAGTGTGAGAGCAGTGGTCGAGCTGGTGGGAAGCTGACCTGTCCATTCCGACCTCTGGGGGTTCTCCTGAGTCGTCTCAATGCTACTCGTTGGAGTGGATGAGGGTGCAGGCGAAGGAGCAGATGCCGCGCTGGTGGTAGCCTTCCTCACCAGCACGGAGAAATCAGCTCTCTCCTCGCTGCCCCCGGACCTCACGACCAAGGTCATATCGAACCTCCCGTAGGAGAGGGGATGGGTGAATATCTTCAGCCTGTAACAGCTCCCCTCCTTGGATATGACGTATCTGTAGCCAGTGGGCAACCCCTCTATCCTGAAGGAGGGATTGCTCAGGGGAGTGCAGAAGTCATAATGGGCCACATCACCTGCGCTCACCTCCCGATGGGATGGGTTGAGTGAGAGGCCAGCTTCTGTACTGGAGGTCCTCGAAGGGGTTGATTCCGTGTTTGTATGGGATGTTCCCGTGGTGGATGAGGTTCGGGCAGGTGAACCCGTCCCCGGGGGCGAGGTCGATGGGGGACTGGTGGTAGAGCTCCCCGATGTGGATGAAGATGTGGGACTGATCAGAGTCATAGTTAAGAAGGAGGAGCAGCTTACAGTCAAGTCCCTACCCCCGGATCCTCCCCAGCTCTCATGTCTCTCACTATAACTCACTGAGAGCCTGTATCTTATGCCAGGACTGCATTCAAGAATCCGGGATGAGGCAGAGATGCGTCCGTCCCTTTGGGTGGCAATAGCACTGACATCTAAATTGCTTCTCTCATCTTGAGCCTGGTCAGCTGGCAGATCGGTGATGGTATAAGCCCTGCTATTTACAGTATAGGTGCCCTTCTCATTCACACTTGCAGCTAAATGGAGAGCGACTTCGGAGCCTGCAGGGACAGTTACAGAGGATGGGATCTGATCCCCTATATATGCACGACGCGTACCATCTGGGTAAAAGATCTCAAGGGCGAATCTGAAACCCGTTGGGGTTATATCCTCTCGATCCTCATCCAAGGTGAGGGTGGCGCTCAGGGTTTTCTCCGGATGAATTGCCAGTGCTTCGATTACGGGAATGAGAAGGAGTAGGACAAGGAGGAATGTGGTAGAACGCATGCCTCCTCTGATGAATGTAACAACTACATTAAATTAAAATTTTTGTTCAAGAAAGTAAATTCTGCTCGTTAGAGCATACAGCCCTTGGAACGCTTCGCCTAGAGATAGGCGAGCTCACGGAGAAGGCTGAAAAGCTGATGATGGCCATCCGGAGGAGGGAGGTGGAAGGGGTGGTTCCCCTACCGTCCCCTACGAGTTCGTAGTCCATTGGTCGAGGGGCAGGCTGCCCGGGTTGAAGAGTCCCGACGAGATCGTGGCCTTCTTCTCCGCCTTTTTCACGGTGGTGGATCTATCGCTCAGGGACTACGTTGAGGTGGCAGTAGTGAAGGCCGAGGGAGGCGAGATATTGTCGTCCTCGGATGATCCGAGGTTATCCAGCCGAAAACCCAGCTTGGTGGATGCCTCTGTCATCTACGCTGCCAAGAAGATCGACGCTCCGGTGATAACCGGCGACTTAGATCTCTCCTACGTGGCGAGAGCCATGGGCATAGAGGTCACATGGTAGTTTCGAACTGGCACTCTCAAGGATATGAGTCAGTCAACTGCATTCTCCGGACATCCTAGAATCTTTTTTAGCTATTTCACTGAGCGATCTTCCAATCGACCCAGTTTTCTCTCTGTCCAACCATGCGATCTCGCCATTCCCTTGGCGGGCATAGCGACTATCGAGAGCGATCCTAAGCAGCTTTTTGGAGCGGGTGAGCTTCCTAACCCATATACGCTACTAAAAAGGATGGGGGTGGAGTTACCTCCTCCTCAAAAGAAGGATTATCACGAGCAAGGCCAGCACGCCAGCCAGTCCGCCTAGGAGGAAGTCCACGCTGGGCTCCTCCACTACTGTGGTAACGGTGACAACGGGCGCAGTGGCAGGTGGCGATGAGGGTGAGAATAATGACGAGGCTGAAACGCGCTCACTGGCTCGAGTGCCATTCCCTAAACCGAGAGAAGGAGTCGAGTTCGATGGCGCGTGGGATTTCGACTCCTCACTGCCACCCGTGATAGTGCTCGAGCCCGTGGCCCTCTTCACCATAAGGATGAAGCCAGCTCTCTCCTCATTCCCATCGGACCTCACAATGAGGGTCATGTCGAACCTCCCGTAAGAGTGAGGGTACGTCGTGATCTTCAGCCTATAACAGCTCCCCTCCTTGGATATGACGTACCTGTAGCCAGTGGGAAGTCCCTCCACGCCGAAGGTCGGGTTACTCAAGGAGGTGCAGAAGTCGTAGGACGCCACTTTACCGGCATCGACCTCCTGGGAAGTAGGATTGAGGGAGAGACCTATCTGAGTTGGCGAGGATGTGGTGTTACTTTCGGAGGTTCGGGTGTGCGAACCACTTGTCCGGGTGGAAGTCGAGGTGGTCTCGGAGGTGAAAAGCCATGGAGGCATACTGGTAGGTTGAGGGGGTGGAGGTGGGATTATGATGGGTGGCTTGCAGATCACGATGACGCTCTTTCCCCCCACTTCTTCCTGACCCCCATGCCTTTCGCTGTAGGTCACGCGGAGCCTCACCCTGAGACCTGGATAATACTTCAAAATTTTGACCGCTGATGAGGCCTTGGCATCTCCGCTCGACTTGTCGGAGATGGTGGAGCCTCCAGGAGCCACTATATCTCTGGCTTCGCCACTCGGGAGATCGGTGAGCACTTCGACCTCACTTCTGATACTGTAATTCCCCTTCTTGTTCACTCGCATCGTGAGGACTAGCTGGACTATGGTACCCGGAGAGACCTCCACCGAGGAGGGTATGTCATTTCCATGGTATTCCTGAGACGGTCCATCTTCAGGGCGGATGTAGAGAGTGTACACAGGTCCGAAAGGAATCACACCCGGTAAGTCCTCGTCTAAATGAAACCTGCCCTCGCTAGCAACATAAGGACGGAAAGCGGAGGCTGGCAGAAGGGGGACGACGAGGAGGAGTAGTAGAAAAAACGTGATAGAACGCATATCCATCCGTTAATTACGAGGGAGAATTTATTAAATTTGACCTTAATAAAAGTAAATATCACGTTATACGCTAGCCTGTGAGGAGTCGAGGCCCCTAGGCTTGGTGACTCTCCCGTTTCAAAAATCCTGCGTGTGGATCTGTGAGATTCCAATATTATGCGAGTGCGATAATGTCTCCTACCTATATGTCTCTTCACATGACTCTCTGGTCGGTAGGGCACTACACGGTGTAGAGCATTGAAAGGCTCTGAAAGAGAGCTATGCCTTCAATGGATCTCTCGAACATCATTACTGTTCTCACGGAGACAAGTGGTCACAGTCATTCGAGATAATTTTTTAAAATATCAGTTAAATAAAGGACTAGTGAGGTCTGGGTGAGGGCGGCGGTCCTCATTATAGTCCTCTTGACGATCCTTCTCACCCCTATCTCTCTCAAGTTAGTTATAGGTGAGCCCGACTTCATTCTCCTTTCAGTGAACAGGGAGGGGGAACTCGTCAAGGTCTATCCCAGTGGAAATGTTGAGAGATTGAAGGGTTTCTTATATAACTCCGGGTTGGAGGTTCTAGGAGATAAGGTCTACACCGTTGAGGCCATTCAATACTACAAAAATAAGAGTAAAAGGAAATACATCGTCGTATACAAAAGAAGGATCAGCAATGGCGAGGTGGTGGAAAGGTTCCTATTTCCAGCCATTGACAGGGAGCTGGGAAACCTCATAACGCCTAGTGCCATAGAAATCTTACCAGGAGGGAGAATCGCGGTGCTCGATGGCTACAATGACAGGGTCTACATCCACAGGCAGGAGCAACGAGGAAGCTTGATAACGACGATTAAACTGCTCTCCCAACACGATTCCCGTTTTCAATCCATGGAGGCCCTGGTGGTGGGTGGAAGCCTCATCGTAATGAGCGATGGACGCGGGAAGATCCTGAAGATAGATCTCACGGATTATGGGGTTAGCGTCCTGAAGGACTTCGAGCATGTAGGGGAGCTGACACTAAATGCTATGGCCTACGGTTCGGGCTACTACTTTGTCGCCTCGCGCAACATGATATATGCCTTTAAGGAGGGAGGTGAAATAATCCCGCTGGCCTCGGTGCCGAGTGGAGATGGAATCGTCGGCTTAGCTGTGGTGGGCAGTGACCTCTACGCCTCAACTAGCAAGGGTTGCATTTACCGTGTAGATCTCCTCACGACCGATGTAAAGACCTTCGTGTGCGGGCTGGGCGAGCTGAGGGATCTGGAGGTGTATTATCCGCACGGCCCCCTTCCCGCGAGGTTCACCCTTACTCCTAAGGAAACGACAGCTAGAGGGGAGACTGGAGAAAGAGCCACTAGCGCGACGGTGATCAGAACGACTTCAGGTTCTGAGCCGGAAATATTCACAACGGAGACATCTACGAGCACATCCTCCCTTGCAGGGATTGAAATAGCTCGGGAATGGCTCCTTCTACTTGCGATCGGTATATTATTGGCGATTATCTACTGGAGAAAGGTAAAAGCTGGTCAGTGAGTTATCTAGGGTGCCGACACGCGCGTAGTTGCCCGTGATAGTAAGCCACCGTTTAAGCAGGCGACATGCCGCCTGTTATCTCTCGAGAGAAGCTAGGAGGTTCCATCTGTAGAAGCTCTATCTAGAGATCTAAAGTGAAAAGAGAGTCTGCTCTGATGATTGGCTCTGGATGCCTGAAGCCCAAGCCTTAATCCATTTAGATCCAGCGTTTAGCATCGAGTAAAGAATCAGGTCCTCCTCCTAAAGAGGAGGAGGATGAGGATCAGACCCAGTATTGCTGCTAGCATCCCGAGAACCTCGTTTAATGGATAGCCCTTCTCATGCTGAGTATACCCCACCGAGGTGACGTTGGCAGTAAGGACACTGGGAGAGAACTCTGTAGATGACGAAGTGTGTGTCTGTTGGGCCTCTTGTGTAGGACTCACACTGTTTCTGGTTGTCACCGACCCGTTTGCCCCCTCTCTAGGTGAACTGCTGGGTTCAGCCCTTTCAACCACTAGAGATATGGATGATCTCTCCTCCACATTCCCCTGGTAGGCCACCACGCCTATGCTGAACCTCCCGTAGGAGAGGGGATGGGTGAATATCTTCAGGGCGTAGCAGTCTCCCTCCTCGGTGATCAGGTACCTGTAGCCTGCTGGCAGATTCTCCACCCTGAACTTCGGGGATTCTAGGGAAGAGCATAGCTTGAAGCCGGCCACATCTCCCGCATCAACGTCGAGCTTCGAGGGGGTTACAGAGAGTTCCCTCGACTCCGTAGTGCTGGTTATCCATTTAACGGTGCCAGGAGTGTAGGAGGATGTTGAGGTCCCAGCTGATTGAGTGGAGCTTCCCGGCGATACCACTGTGAGGGTTGCGAGGGTCCCCGATTGGGTCGATGAGGTTGGAGCTCTCACCCACACCGTGACGGCCTTGTGCATGTTGCGGGAAGATCCATCCCTTAGGGATGCTCGATAGGAAACCTCTAGCCTGAAACCGAGCCCCCTCACGTAGTCACGGGCTATGGAGAAAGCGCGTGCGTCTACATTGCCCGTCCGATTATTGGCTTCGCAACTAGCCCCAGTACTCGCATCCATTCCGGAGGTATCGATTAGGGAGTAGGATTCCGCGCTCACGGAGTAGGTCCCCGGCTCTTTGACCCTTGCCATGAACCTCAGCTCGACTCGCGTTCCCAAGTCAACGGTCAAAGTCGAGGGGATCCTATTCCCCTCGTAGAGGGTGGAGCCCCCATCCGGATACCTCACCTCTAGGACGAACCTAGGGGAGATGGTAGCGACGATGATCTCGCTATCGATGGTCATTCGACATTGGCAGGAGCTCCTCAGAGGGGCAGCGGCAGCCCAAGCTAAGGGCACAATCGCTATGGCTATCAGGAGGGTGGAAAGGGGTTTAGTTATCCGCATCTAAACTCAAATATCTATGAATTAATTTAATTTAACCTTTAGGCAATCAAGTGCCCGAGAGCTCTTAGACTATTCCCAGATTCCTTAGCTCAGCGTGATCTCGATTTATATTTGTGCAGTATATTTCAGAAAAATCTCTAGTTAAGGGTCAGATAGTCACAAAGATTAAAGAAGTAAAGGCCTGTTCCACACACCTTGCCCTATTTACTCTGCTTCTTACCTTATTGGCTCCTCTCCTATGAAGACTGTGAAGCCTTGACCCTTGCCACGCAGCCTGCATGGGCGGCGACCAACAACCACAGATCTATTAGGAACTAGATATAATAAGAAAAAGTATTGCAAAATTATCTTATCACAGCTAAAGCTTTCTCCTTGTTCTTTCCTCTCCTCAACAGCTCTTCAGCCCAAAGTGGATGTTCTTCCTTTATTCTCTTCATCGGCATCTTACCACTCAAGTAAGTTGAATCCATGGGAAACACCTTTGGTCTGAGGTGTGTATAGCCCATATGGACTACTAGTATAAACATTATTGCCAAGATTGCCTCCTTGGTGTGCATCACCCAGAGCAGACCCTCTAGTACATTGGGGCCGTATAGCGCCATTATCACTCCGGGTATCCCGAGCACGACCATACCCCAGTAAACTCCCCAGTACTCGAATAGTTGCTCGGGATCGTATTTGCCATATGGATCTGGCTTTACCTTTGAAGAGATCGTGCGGACTAGGGCCTTGAAGAAGTTTCTTACGAACCTCAGACTGTAGAATTCTAACATAGGGTACTTCCTCCTAAGACTCTGGCCTGCGGCCTTAGACAGTATGGCATCAATTAGGTACTGGAGAAAGTGTATGATTACTAGGACTCCCATGGCGAATCCAGAGTAGACATGAATAACTAGGAAATCAGCCCTAGTAGTGTAAAGCTTTAGGTTAAGTGCGAGTCCGGTGTAAGCGCATGCTATGAAGGTGAGCATTATCCATATGTGCTGGATCCGCTGCCAGAGGCTGAGCCTTTCCACCCACACATCGTCCTTTGCCTCAGCGCTCTTGTAATACTTTCTCCACTTCCCCGCCTCGGCAGCCTCTAAGGCCAAATGCCCTAAAACCCACCATGTACCGAAGAAAGCAATTATCAGGATGAGTACATCGAAAGCAACTGCTATGAAATCCCTCCACCAAGCAGCACTACTTAGGTTCACTGAGAGGAGTATCTCAGTGATCCCAGCTCCCCTAGCTATGAGGGACTTTATGGCGTAATGGTATACGAGCAACCACCCTAAGCTCACCACGATGGCCGTGGAAATTATGCTGCCCACGAGCCTTGGAATGGAGGACTTCTCGGACAAGAGCCCCATTCACCCCCTTTTGCTCAGTCCTTCTCGGACTTTGACTTGGAGTAGGACCATATACCTCCCACGACACCGGCAGCTGCGGCTAGACCAGCTCCGCCAAGTAATGTGTCCAGCCTGCCTTTATCTTCAGGATCTGTGCTAAGGCCTTGAGGCGAGAGTCGGAGTACCGTGCTAGCGTGAGGCCTCATGTCTTGGTGGCACGACTCACACTGCATTAGGCCCCTCGTGAACTGGCCTCCCTCGTAGTTCTTACCTTTGTAGTGGCAGGTCCTGCAGTCCGCAGTAAATTGAGATAGCGGGATAGTTCCTACACTCTTCAATTCTCCCCTTAGGTCGGCGTTCAACAATTCAACGGCTCTAGCAGCCGAATCTCCAGTTAATCTCGCACATCTCTCTGATCTCTCTGGGGATCCACTGGCATACCCCGAGACCTCGCACCATTTACCTACCGAGACATGGCACAGAACCGAGTGACTTACGCTCTGGGGTAACACCTTGTCGCTCTTGTACTTCTTAACGAAGAACTCGTGCTTGCTCGCATACTCGTTGCTCTTATCGCTGGGAAAAGGAGTTATCTCATACCATCTAAGGAGCATTTTGGCTATAGTCTTGTAGTTCTTGGAGGCCATTGTTATAGCAGAAATGGAGCCATTTAACCCTCCGCAGAGGGATGCCCAACCAGCGACACCTCCTGCTCCATACTGCATGGGTATCTGATGCAGTTCCTCATGTTTCTCCACAGCGGCTTCGACTTCCTCCTTCGTCGGTATGGGAAGTAAGGTATATGGGAAGCCTATCTTCTCCCTGAGTGCCTCCATTATGGCCCAATATGATCCGCCAGCGCATTCGAAGGCGTAGTATCCTAGATGCCCGAGTTTCCTTACGTACTCCGGATCCAACTCCTCATACGGCCAAGGAAGATGAGGGACCTCCTTTTTCTCTTCAGCCAACACCGGAACTACTTCCCCGACAGCATTGCCTACGATGCTTCCCAGCACAACAACTGAGGCTCCCTTGAGGAACTCCCTCCTAGTAACCAAGCTACCATCACCCGTAGGATCGGTATAGCAAATGTAAAAATTAAAAAGATTACGATTAAACAGATCTAAGAATATAGTAATCATTTAACCCGAATTTTTTACGAAGTGATAGGTAAATTATTATAGTTATATTTATATATATTAATATATATAAATATTTAACTTTATTTAAATGTACCAGGATAGGATGGCAACTGCCCAAAGTAGCTACGAGGCACCGTGTACCTTGGCTCAGAAGCTCGCTAATCTCATAATACTCACAATATTAAGAGGGGAAGTGTGAGTTTAGCCTATCCAATTCGCATCTGGAAAATCGTGAGATGCGGTTGGTAATGCCTCCAAGCTCATTACAGTGTTCGCGTGAGGATGCTACCTCGGTTCTAAGGGGCCGTTAAGTTAGCTTCTAAGATCGTGATGTCCACCTACATTCGGCGCGCGAATTTGAGTGATATTTTTAAGATTATGAATACTATCAGAGCGGACAGAAGTATCACTATTGCATCCAGCAGATAAGTAGTTAGCCCCCTCCCCTCGCGGATCTTCTCTATCACAGTAATAGTTCTCTCGTATTTATGAGGGGGATTTGTGTATGGTTCGGATTCCGTGGACTTGGAGGTTGATTGATCACCTCTAGCTTCACGAGGGATGCTAGTGACTACCCTATCGGTGCATGTTCCCGACTCATATGCACCTATATCATACCCTTGACCTTGAGGCCTAGGACACCCATCTAAATCCGCTCTGATAAGCACTCCCACGCCAGAATCTATGGCTGGACTGCCTTTCCTCAGATGGTAGTCTCCATTCCCGCCGAATCCGGTCCTCACGAACATGGGATCTCCGCAAAAGTTATTTCCCAGCTTGGGCACATCCTCGGGGCTGTACTGCTCCTCCCCAACCGTCAGGACGAATTCACTCCTAGGGAAGTAGAATAGGCACCTATCGAACTTGAATTTAACCCCTTTCCTCACGAATATTGGCGAGCTGGGTCCTCTCCCGCTGAATATGGTGTTCTTCACGGTAAGCTCTATAGGCACGTCGTAATCGTACTGAACGTGCATGATGTAGTTCCCGCCGACCTCGTCGTCCACCGTCACTCCGACGATCTCGAACTTCCCCGGTCTTTGAGAAGCCACGACGATGGGCGACCAGGGAGTCACTTGGGTGCTCCCATCCCCTCTCCCATAGATCAAGGTGTTCTCCAGCCTGCTACCCGGTCCCCAAAGCTTCACCCCATCGGCGAAGTTGTTAGCCACCACGCACTCGTGTATGTAAGTGTTGTCCGCCTTGGAGTCGAGACCATCTCCTCTATTGTGCTCCACAATGGTTCTGGCTATCTCGATGGGACCGGAGGAGGGTTCAATGCCGAAGCCGTCCGGCCTATCATACGGAGATGGTCCAGGTCCCCCCTGATAGTAGTGTCCCGCGTAGGCCAAGTAACAATCTTGGATGAGGACATTCCTCCATCCACCATGCTCCCCTTTTGGCCCCCCTATGGATCCAAAGCCGCAGTAGGTGATCGAACAGTTGATTATTTTCAGGTCCTCCACATCCGCCATGTTTATGCCCATCTCATCAATGTGATGGATGTACAGGTCCTTCAGCACGACATGGCTCACTGGCCCTCCGAGGGCCTCGATTCCATCCCTGAACTGGGCACCATCATCGCTGGTGATCTCCAAGTTCTCGATCCTGATATAGCTCCTTCCCGATATATCTATAGCAGTCAACAGGTTGTTCCTGCCCGCCAGCACGGGTTTCCTGCTTCCCTCACCCCGGATCAGGGTCCAAGCGCCTTCCCTTCCCGATGGTGGCATGAGTATATCGGCATCGTACTCGCTCAGGATGTACTTCCCCTCTAGTATTATCAGCGTGTCTCCGGGCTTCATCCTCCTAGTGGCTAGTCCGGGACTCTTCCAGGGTCTGTCTCTCGTTCCTGGGTTGTTATCATCTCCCCAAGGAGCCACGTAGTAGGTGTCAGGCGAAGGTGCCGCCAGTACTAGTGGGACGAGGAAAACCATCATCAGGGCTATTGGCAGTAAACTCCTCAAACCCTCACCTAAGTAAAATAAACCAATTATTTAATTAAAACTTGCTAGTGGTATCACGGGATAATAATGGCGTTATATCCCTTGAAGATATCTTCTCACCAATCTAATTATAAAATCCGGGCCAATCCGTCACGTGGTATAATGCTTAAAGGGCAAGTGGGCAGTGCAATACTGCTCATCATCACCCTGATAATGGTGCTCCCCGCTGGTGGATCTGATTACGCTGGATGGGAGAAGGCAAGATACGTTGAAATCAAGAATCCATACAACAAGTTGATCGATCATCAGATACTACTCACCATGAACTCCAAGAAGCTAATAGACGATGGTTTGATGAGGCCTGACTGCGGCGACCTCAGATTCGCCGATCTCGATGGAAATCCGCTCCCTTACTGGATAGAGTCTGGCTGCGGGACGTTCAACACCAAGGTCTGGATTCAAGTTCCGGAGGTGATGCCAGGTGACAACCGAATCCTAATGCACTACGGGAACCCACTGGCAGGAAGCGAGAGCGACGAGGTCGCCACTATGGACAGGGGCATCGCTTACGGTGGGGGAAATTATGACGAGTTCTACGCAGCGACCACGGATGGGGAGAGTATTTACATGGCGGGTTACACGCTCTCGACCGGATTCGGCGGTTATGACGGGCTGATAGTGAAGTTTGATGAGAAACTGAACGCCGTCAAGGCTAAGATCTACGGTGGCTCAAGCTGGGAGGGATTCTACGGCGCCCACTCCGACGGGGAGTATATCTATGCAGTCGGTTACACCTACTCCGAGGGGGCCGGCGGATACGATGCGTTCGTCGTCAAGTTCGATAAGGATCTGAACGTGGTGGCAAAGAAGGTGATAGGAGGCGCTACTCACGACTGGTTCTACGAGATAACAGGCGACGACCAGTACCTCTATGCGGTGGGTTACACCTTATCCGCTGGATTGGGAGATTACGACGCGTATATCGTGAAGATGGACAAGGACCTGAATGTGTTAGCCGTGAAGGCCTTAGGAAGCTCAACCTACGATGGCTTCCACTATGTGACCCTCAGCGGTGACTACATCTATGCCGTGGGTGTGACCAAAAACGGTTTCGGTAACGAAGACGGGCTTATCGTCAAGTTCGACAGGGACCTGAACCTCATAGCGGCGAAGATATACGGGGGGCCAAGTTACGACTTCTTCTACGGAGTGGCGGCTTCAGGAGGATATCTTTACGTGGCTGGCTGGGTCGATTCCGCCGGTTCGGGAGGACACGACGGCTTGCTCGTCAAGTTCGACAGGGACCTGAACCTCATAGATCAGAGGGCCTATGGGGGAGCTGCTGATGACGGTTTCGCGACCCTGAGGCCCTACAAGGGACACATATACGTCGTCGGCTTCACCGATTCCGAGGGTAGGGGGAGCAGGGATTCTCTAGTCCTGAAGCTGGACGCGGATCTGAATTTGGTTGCATCGAGGCGCTACGGAGGAGCGGGAAACGAGTGGATGAATGAGATAATTGGCTTGGACGACTACATATACCTGGGAGGATTCACCGACACCATGGGCTCGGGTGCGAAGGACGCCATGGTGACGAGGATATACTGGCTCCTCAACCAAGTATCCATAGATCCCGAATTCACCTTCGAGAACTCCTCTCTGACCTATCAAATCATATCCCTCTCAATGACCGACAGCACCCTGACTCTCGTGACGCCCGCCCTCACGGCCAGCGACAGCTCCCTATTAGTCAGCGATTCATCCCTCTCGCTCAGCAGGACATTCCTAAGGAAGACACCTGACTTGAAGGGCCATTTAGGCCCTGAAGTATCGGAGGAAGAACCGAGAAGGAGGATCAAGACGCCCGATCCAGGCAGGATGCAGTGCGTTCTCTCAATGAACCAGTTCCCTCGATCTCACTACTATGTGACTGCCCTCTCCGATTTCAGGTTCAACGAGGACATCCTCTCAATGCTGAGGGGCTACATAATCAACGTTAACTGGAGCAGTGGGATTTACCACGGGCCCTTCCTTTACGTAGGTGGACCGGACAAGATCCCTTTCCGCTGGGAGAGATACGGCGTCACGTTCATCAGAGAGGGGAGGAAGTACACGGCCATGAAGTACGGGGGGAGAGTTTACAGGGCCGCCTACGGTCACGAGGACTACGCCGTCGTGCTGGTGGACTGCTCGACGAGGGATGTAAGGGTCGCCGGGGTCACCAGGTATGGGACGAGGGCAGGGCTAATATGGGCTGTAAACCATGTGAGGAGTCTAGGATACGAGGGCATCTTTCTGGTGAAGTGGTCGGACACTAACAGGAACGGTCTGGTGGAGAGTTTTGAGCTGACCATCATCACCCCATAATCCTTTTTCTTACCTGGCTACATCTCCTCCCACCCATAGGTGGTCGCTGGCCGGAGTGTTTATCTTTTAGACCCAGGAGTGAGCGGGATGTCCGAGTTGGGGTCGAGGTCCGAGAAGGTAGCGGACATTATGAGAGCGCTGGACTCCCTCACCCCCCGAGAAGCGAGGGAGCTGGCGGAGGAGCTGAGGAAGTCCGAGACTAGGAGAATGAGGAGCTTGAGGATACTGATCTGCAATCCTTGGATGGTGAACAGGATCTACTTCCTTCTGCTCCAAGTGGCTTGGGTGGTCGTAGCTGCTATGTCCCTTATAGCCGGCATATATCTGCTCACACCGGCTTACGCCGTCTCGGGTAACACTTCCCAGATGATGCGTTCGTTCTTGGAGGCTGTGGCCCAGAACCCTGACCTGCTGGGAGTCGCCGATCCTGTCATGAAGCTGCTCGGCTTCGCTATGCTCGTAGTCGCTGTCGTCGCCTTCTATCAGGCCCACATCCTGAGACAGGCGTATGAGGAGCACTGGGGCGGCGGGAGATGAGGATAAGAGGTGTGATGGACTACCTGATGGTGGTCATAGGTGTCTTGGCGGCTCTGGCCGCGCTGGTGCTGCTGGTAGCCTTTGGTCTTCTCTCCTTCGAGGAGAGCCCGGGGCTACTGAGTCTCTTCATGGCCTTCCCCCTGCTGGTAGACATATTCGTCCTGTCACCGGGGATCCCCCTACTCTACTTGGTGCTGCTCATCGTGCCTTTGCTGCTCACCCTCGCCCTAGCTCTTAGGATACTCATCAACTTCGGGGGCGAGGAGAGGACGGGTGCGAGGGTCCATCTGGGAGCAAAGTATGGTCTAGGCCAACTCATAATATTCGGAATAGGGGCTACACTTGGCCCATCCGTCTTCGTGGTACTGCCCGAGGCCGTCAAGAGGTACGGCTTCAGCTCGATCTGGGGAGTGGTGCTAGCCTCCACATCGGCCCTCCTCCTCGCGCTCCTCTATGCAAGGATGGACAGGCTCACCCAAGATATGGGCGGCTCGGCCGTGGGCGGACCGGCCTTCGTCAGGAGGGCCTACGGACCCAAGCACCCCTCCTACTTGGCGTCCAGGTTCAGCATGTGGGTGGCCAACACATCCCTAGCGGCCTTCAACATGCTAGTCCTGATGGACGTCGTCACCTCATACATAGTACCGGACGCATTAGCCCTCATCGGCAGGGAGGACATGGCGCCTGGCCTGAACACCCCTCTCAAGATCCTCATATTCGTTCTCACCCTGGTCGCCCTCAAGTACGCCAACGACGAGGCGTCGCTCGTTAAGCTTCAGTACGTACTGGGTCCCTTCTTCGTTTTACTTTTCGTGGTACACATAGGAACCCTCCTAGCGTCACCTGCGAGTGGTCATCCCTCTCCCGGCCCCCTCCTCTCGCTTGATGCCCTGCCAGCGATGGCCTTCGTGTATATGGTCGTTTTCGGTTTTCAAGAGATACAGAGTCTAGCAGAGGGGATCCCGGGAACGGGGGATGAGAGGGAGAGGTTGTTGAAGAACGCTCTCGCCATCAGCGTGGTGCTGCCCGCGGCTCTTTTCATCGTGTACTCGCTCGCTATCTACCTGCTTGGAGAGGTTCCCGAGACACCCATACCAGCCGTGGACCTGACCACCGGCTGGGCTAGGGCCCTGACCGAGGGAGCACTACTCTTGGGCATAGCGACCACGTTCATCCCTGCCCTGGTCACTGCATCAAATCACCTAAGGGAGATGCTGATCGACATCTTCGATGTCAGGAGGGAGGTGGCTGAATCTCCGGTGGGCAGGTACCTGGTGGCCTTCTTCGTGCTCATCCTCCTATCCGCGGATGCCACTTACCTCGTGGAGCTCACCGATTTCGGTGTACTAATTTCCATGATCGCCATAGCTTGGAGCGTGACGAGGCTAGAGAAGATGGCGGGCATGGAGGAGAAGGTGGCTCTTCCTCTGACCTCTGTACTCCTGACGGGTATGGCTGCCTTTGTACTGGCCGTCGTGTCCCCGGATGTGGCCTTCGGTGGGGTGCTATTCATCCTAGCCGCCACCATCTCTCTAGGTGTGGTGGCATACGAGCTTGAGGTTGTGGAGCTCCTAACGCTCGTCACCTCTCTCATAGCGCTAATCTCCTCGCCAGCGGTCATAGAGGCGATGAAGGGCCTCTCCGCGATGGGAGCTCTGCCGCCTACGATAGTGGCTTTCCTCCCATTCGCCCAGATAGCTTTAGATATACTGGCCATCTCTACCTTCATGCTAACGGCCTACCTGCTGGTTAAAAATAGGAGAACCGCCCTCATCATAATAAAGCCCGCGTTCGAATTTTTTGGCCTCCTGAGTGAGAGATTCAGGGCGTGGAGGGACTCATCCGGTTAGGGGTCCCCTCCTCCCTCTTCACCCACCAGATCCCACGCGCGTTATCTCATTGGAAGATAATGAGAATGTTCTAACGTTATCACTAAAAGGAAACCGTATGAACTATTTACTCTAAAACGTTATATTAGATTTCCCTTCATTCTCAATAGGTGATGTTTTCTGCCCAAAGGCGGGTATATGGGTAGGTACGCCCGGGTCGATCTGACCTCGGGCAAGGTCACCGTCGGGAACACTTTCGACCTAGTACCCGAGGAGGTAATGAGGCAGTGGATTGGAGGCAGGGGTCTAGGAGTTTACCTGATGCTGAAGGAAGTGGATCCTAGAGTAGATCCCCTGAGCCCTGAGAACAAGGCTTTCGTCCTCACCGGACCTGTAACTGGTGTTGCTGCTGGACTGGAGGCCGGCAGATGGACGAGCGTGACCAAGTCACCCCTGACAAACACGGTGCACGACTCCCAGTCCGGAGGGCACTTCGGGCCCTACATGAAGTTCGCTGGCTTCGATCTGGTCATACTGGAGGGAGCATCAGAGGAGCCCGTGTACCTCGTGCTGGAGGAAGGGAAAGCTGAACTGAGGGACGCCAAGGACCTCTGGGGCAAGGACACTCACGAGACCACTAGGATACTGGAGAAGAGGCATGGGAAGAACGCAAAGGTGGCCTGCATAGGGCCCGCCGGTGAGAGGCTCTCCCTGCTGGCAGCGATAATAAACGACATGGGGAGAGCCGCTGGTAGGGGCGCTCACGGCGCCGTTTGGGGCTCCAAGAAGCTGAAGGCCATAGTTGCTGTGGGGAGCATGAAGGTGCCGATAGGGGACGAGCAGAAGTTCCAGGAGGTGCTGAGGGATGCCGTGGACAAGAAGAAGCAGAGCGGTGTCACCAACGAGGCACTTCCGAACTATGGAACCGCCGTTCTCGTGAACATAATTAACCAGGCGGGCATATTCCCGACCAGGAACTTCCAGGAGGCCGTGTTTGAGGAGGCGGAGAACCTCAGCGGTGAGAGGATCGCTGCTGAGATCCTGCTGAAGAAGCAACCGTGCTGGGGATGCATAATAGCGTGCGGCAGGTTCTCCAAGACGAAGAAACCTTGGGCCGGGATCGGTGATGGACCGGAGTACGAGACGGTCTGGGCCCTCGGTGCTAACACGGGAACTGGCGATCTCGATGCCGTCACCAAGGCGAACTTCCTGTGCAACGAGCTAGGGATGGACACTATAGAGACCGGAAATGCAATAGCGGTTGCGATGGAGCTCTACGAGAAGGGAGCCATACCGGAAGAGGAGAAGGAGAGGCTGGACGGTGTGGAGCTTAACTTCGGAAACCCACAGGCAGTGGTGGAGATGACATGGCGCGCCGCCTACAGGAGCGGTTTCGGAGATGACATCTCGCTCGGAGGCTACAGATTGGCCAAGAAGTATGGAAAGCCTGAGTTCTCCATGCATGTGAGGGGGCAGTCCCTTCCCGCTTACGACCCGAGAGGGGTGCAGGGTCACGCTCTCGGTTACGCGACCAGCAACAGGGGAGGATGCCATCTCAGGGCCTACATGATCTCCCCCGAGATATTGGGAGTTCCCAAGAAGCTCGACCCATACACCACCGAGGGCAAAGCTGAGCTCCTGAAGGAGTTCCAGGACGTGTTCGCGGCGTTGGACAGCATGGTGGTGTGCAAGTTCGTCACTTTCGCCTACTGGGATCAGGAGCTCGCTGCCCAAGTGAGCGCCGTGACCGGATGGGACATGACTCCCGAGGAGTTCAGGACCGTGGGAGAGCGCATCTACAACGCCGAGAGGGCATTTAACGCAATGGCTTTCGGGGATGGGGAGGAGTATGATACCCTGCCTGACAGGTTGACCAAGGTGCCCATACCTGGCGGCCCCTCTAAGGGACACGTAGCTAGGCTGGGCGAGATGCTTCCCGAGTATTACCAAGTGAGGGGCTGGATCAAGGGCAGGCCCACCAGGGAGACCCTAGAGAGGCTCGGCCTGAAGGAAGTGGCCGACAGGATGGAGCAGATGGGGGTCCTACCCTCCTGAATCCCCCTCTACCTTTTCTGCTTTTTCATCTACCCGGATTCAGGCACTAAAATTCATCTCGTAGCTTCTACCGCCGGCATGGCGCCTCTTCCCATTTCATGTATGCAACATGCATGCCAGAGCGCGCCTCTACATTATCGGAGGTGCTCCTAACGGCGGGGACGGGACCGAAGCAAAATTTAACTATGGTGTAGGAATTATTCATATCGACCAGTATGATTACAGTCAGGAAGAGAGTGGGACCCCGGGGTCAGATAGTCATACCGAAGCTGTTCAGGGATGCCCTCGGCATAGGCCCCGGCGATGATGTGCTGATCGAGGTGAGGGAAGGAGAGATCGTGATAAGGCCAGGGAAGGATCCTGAGAAATTTTTAGAGGAATTCTGTGGGATAGTCCGAAACAAGCTGAGGGAGAAAGTGGACCTGGAGCGCGTTATCGAGGAGGAGGTGGAGGAGAGGTTTGCTCTACGTTGATTCGAACGTCTTCATTTACCCTCTCATATACGACACCGAGGTGGAGGAGGCAAGAAGGTCGAGGGAGTTCCTGAAGAGGATAGCATCGGGTGAGGTGATGGCCTACACTTCCACATTGAGCTGGGACGAACTGGTCTGGGTGGTCCGGAAGGTGGATGGTGTGGAATCATCTGTAAGAGCTGGTAGACTCTTCCTGAACTTTCCTCACCTGAGGTTCTTGGCTGTGACCAAGAATACCCTGTTAAGGGCTCAGGAGATCATGGAGAAGTACGGAATGAAACCTAGAGACTCTATACACACTGCATCCGCCTTTGAGAATGGTATAACGACCCTAGTCAGCTACGATACGGATTTCGATAAAGTGGGAGGGTTGAGGAGGTTGGAACCCTAGCCCAAGAGTCCTCCAAAGTGTGGGGTCTACGTACTCTTTTGCCGAACACGCAACTATTATATAAAAGCAATTGCTGATCCCGCCAAGTGGGAGCATGGGGGTCCCTCGCAGCCGTAGCGTTAGCGTGAAGGTTAGTTTAATTGCCATGTTCTCCGTTCTGGCCTTCCTGGCGGCCCTTTTCGTCAAGCTGACCGTCAGCTACGGGGCCATAGTCTACGCGATCGTGCTCCTGATCGGTGCTCTGGTCATCAGGGAACCCTACTCGGCTACTGCGATATCGTTCGTCGCGGGACTTCTATACAGCTTCCAATCCATCCTCTTCCTCCTGATCTTGGGGGCCTTCCTCGTCAGAGGTGTGGTGATAGATGCCGCCTTCTGGCTCACGGGAGTTTACAGGGAGGCAGAGGAGGGCAGATACAGGGTAGTGCCGATAGCCCTCACCATGGTTATCTCCAGCTTCCTCGCGGGCATCTACCAGTACCTCTTCATAACCCTCTTCCTAGGGAAGTTGGTAGACTTCGGCGCCTTCATCGTCTCTACCATCTTCCTGGTGGCCCTAGCATCCAACTTGCTGGCTGGTATCCTCGTCCCCAAGTACATCATGCCACGGATCGAGATGCGCTGGTGATGCTATGACCCATCTCAAGTCCCTGTTCGCGGGTAATGATGCCCTCTCGGCCGCGGAGAGGGCGGCTATGGCCTCCCTGAGGATGGGAGGGATCAGCTCGGTGATATGGGTCGTCACCGAGCGGTGCAACCTCAGGTGCATCCATTGCTACGAGGGGGGCAGGGTCACGCCCGAGCTCTCCACTGAGGAGGTGCTCAAGATAGCTGAGAGACTGGGGGAGGCTGGGCGACCCCTTACATTCGTCTCCGGAGGGGAACCCCTCCTCCGGGATGATATAATGATCTTGCTGAGGAAGCTGAAGGATCTAGGCATCAGGGTCATCCTGAGCACCAACGGGACCCTTGTTGATGAGAAGGTGGCAAGGGAGCTGGCCGACCTGGGGGTGGACAACGTGGCTATCCCGCTCTACGGACCCGAGGATGTGCACGATGCCTTCACTAGGATGCCCGGTTCCCACGAAAGGGTAATCAAGGCGCTCAAGCTGCTGGGGGACCACGGCTTGAACCTGACCATAAAGACCGTGGTGGCGAGGAGGGTGCTCCCCCATATCAGGTACCTCTTCGACGTGGCCGAGAGGTATGGGGCCAAGGCGGTTTACCTCTGCGACTTCATACCGGTGGGTAGAGGGGCCTTACTTAGGGAGGAGATCCCTTCTAAGGATGAATGGAGGTCCTTGCTCGACTGGTTCATAGATGAGATGATCTTGGGTGATGCTCATGGAGGCGCGGAGATAGATATTGGATTGCACCCATCCACCGCCATCTACGTTATGGAGAGACTCAGGGAGAAGGGCTACGATACTTCCTCCGCTGAGGAGAGAATGCGGACTAGGAGGCTCTCCGTGGAGGGCAGGGGTTTCATCTCGATCTCGCCCACCGGCGATGTTTACCTGAGCAACTACCTGACGGATTTCAGACTGGGGAACGCCCTCCAAGATGATCTCAGGGAGCTTCTGAACCATCCACTATACAGGGCCGCTGGCGACTCCTCGCAGCTGAGGGGTAGGTGCGGCTCCTGTCCCTACAGAGACATGTGCGGGGGATCGAGGGTGAAGGCATACATCTACACTGGAGACCTACTGGGAGAGGATCCCACATGCCTCATTCAAGACTGAACTTAGATGAGAAACCCATACTAATCTTCTGGGAGATGACCAAGGCCTGCCTCCTGAAGTGCAGGCATTGTCGTGCCGAGGCTATTCCCAATCCTCTGCCTGGGGAACTCTCTACGGAGGAGGGTAAGGAGCTGATCGATCAGATCAGGGGATTCGGCGAGCCCTATCCTGTGTTGATTCTCACCGGCGGGGATCCACTAATGAGGGAGGACTTGGAGGAGATCTTGAGGTACGCGAGGAATTCGGGCTTGAGGGTGGGCATAGCCCCGGCGGTAACCGAGAAACTCTTGAGCTCGCTGGAAATGCTCTCGAGGTACGGAGTTCGCTTCATATCAATAAGCCTGGACGGCATGCGTGAGACGCACGATTACATAAGAGGGGTTCGGGGCCACTTCGAGGCCACGCTTGAGGTTCTAAGGGGGCTCGCTGATGACGGCGATAGGTGGATACTTCAAGTTAACACCCTCGTATCAAAGGAGAGCGTGATCGATCTCCCGGAAATAGCTCACCTCCTCACCGGGCTGGGCGTGAAGATCTGGGAGCTCTTCTTCCTAATCAAGGTGGGTAGGGGGGTGGAGCTAACGGACCTATCCCCCCGGGAGTACGAGGATGTGGTTCACTTCCTCTTCGAGGTCTCCAAGTACGGGATTGAGGTGAGGACCGTCGAGGCTCCGTTCTTCAGAAGGGTCTACCTCACTAGGAGGGGGGAGATGGTGGAGGATGTGAGTGGCGGTGGTGATTACGTGGACAGGATCGCCCGGAAGCACGGGTTGGGAGACCTCTACAGAAGGCTCACGAGGAGACTCACAGACCTGATGGGTCCTCAAATGGGGAAGCCCTCAATGAGATCAGCTCAAACTAGGGACGGATATGGTATTCTATTCGTCTCATACAACGGGGATGTGTACCCCAGCGGTTTCGCGCCTTACAGACTGGGTAACGTGAGGTCTGAGGACATCGTGAGGATATACAGGGAGAACGAGATCCTGAGAAGGATTAAGAGGGCTGAATTCAGGGGGAGATGCGGGAGCTGCGAGTACAGACACGTATGCGGCGGTAGTAGAGCTAGGGCCCTTGCATTGACTGGGGACATACTGGGCGAGGATCTTGCGTGCATTTACAGGCTGAACTCTATAGGGTCGGGCGGAAGTTGATCCCCGAGGATTTTGGATCAATAAAGTTAATGAGAGCCCTTGCAAACAGTCAATCAACTCTAACACAAAACTACCTTTCTATTGGACGAACGGGCAGTCCCATCCTAAGTTGGGATAAATCACCGACAATCTTTATCCCTTTTGTCAGGAGTCGTCCTACGTACTGGTGAGTGGCTTGACCGACGAGAAGGCGGATCAGAGATTGGGGGAACCGGTCCACGAACTCCTCTGCAGAGGAGCTAGGGTGAGAATCAGGGGCTGTAAAGTCGAGGTACTTACTGATCCCGCTGTAGTCAGCTGTCCCTACGTCAGGGCCGTTTATGGGATAGATAGGGTGGACAGGGAAGCTGTCAGGAGGATAATAAAGAGAAAGATCGAGGAGTACGGTCACTTCTGTCCGCACAGGTCCTTGAAGTCCGACAGGATCGTTCCGTTCGGAAGTTCAGAGATGATAAGTGCGGTCATGGGTGAGATCCTCGATGCGGCGGTGGTGGTTTGCGATGGGGTCGGTACCGTGATCACCGAGAACCCGGAATTGGTGCAAGGCATAGGCGCCGCCATGACCGGTCTCATCAGGACAACTCCGATACTCAAGGTGGTCAGGAGGGTAGAGGGTATGGGTGGGGAGGTGCTCGATCCGCCGAGGATAGATCAGGTTGAAGGGGTGAGGAGGGCCTTCCGGGAGGGTTTCAGGAGGGTGGCTGTTACCGTAATCGGATTGAACGCGGAGATAATCCCGCAATTGAGGGAATTGGAGGAGAGTGTTGAGGGAGCGAAACTAGCGATCTTCTCGACATGCAACACCTTGGTCCCTGAGGAGCATTTAAGGTACTTGGAGATGGCTGACATAGTATGCTCGAGCGCCTCGAGGCTTGTCCTCAGGAGGATTAGGAGGAGGGCCCTGATGCAGCTGGGGATAGGGATACCGGTGTTCGCGCTCACCAGGCTGGGGAAGAGGATAGCCCTCCGATACCTAGAGGAGATGAAGTCTCCGTTCGTGGTATCTAGGGCGAGGATGCCCTACGTGATTGAGGAGAAGCTTCCGACCCCAGCTCTGGACAGTGGGGAATCAGAGCATTGAATCCAAGAAGAGCATCAGGTAGAAGCCCGCCAGCAATCCGATAGTGGCCTTTAGCTCGGACGAGCCCTCCCCGTATATCTCGGGAATAGCTTCCTTGAGGGTTACGTATAGCATCGCCCCCCCGGAGAAGGCCATGCCGAGAGGGAGGATCACCTTGAAGTGAGAGAAGAGGGATGCACCTACTAGGACCATGATCATCTCACTTAAACCGCTGAGGGCCCCAATCACGAATCCCATCCACCTGCCTCTGAGTTCGGCGACGGGAAGGGCTACTGCTAGCCCTTCGGGCATGTCCTGAACGCCTATTGCCACTGCCGTGGCCACGCCCACCGGGACCGAGTAGGCCATCGTCGTCCCAACCGCAAGGCCCTCTGGCAGGTTATGTATCAACATCGCCATCGCTATCAGCCAGATCCTCTTCAACATCCTCCTCCCATGCTCGGGACCCTCGTATCCCTTGAGGAAGTGCTCGTGTGGGATCAACCTGTCCACGGCGAATATGGTGAGGACCCCCAGAAGTATCCCAACGCCCACCACGTAGAAGTCCGTCATCTCGAGGGCTGGCAGTATCAGGCTGGTGAAGCTCGCTACGAGCATGACCCCGGCTGCAAACGCCAAGGAGAGTGTCATTTCCATATCCTTACCTTTTCTCCTAGCGAGAACAGGTACAGAGCCCAAGGTGGTGGTCATGGCTACGAAAAGGCCGGAGTAGAAGCTCGCCACTATCACATCATCGCCGGACAGATCCCTTAGCACCGAGATGGCGAGATCGAGCACCGAGCCCACGGGACCACCCCTCCCAAGACCGGATAAGCCTTACTGCTCCCCTTCTCGTGCCTTCCCTCGAGTCATCGCTATTAGATGCGAGGATGACCAGCATCCCAAGAACATGAGTACGAGGCCGGTGATGGCAGAGATCGGATAGGGGATCACTACCAGGCCGCTTCCCACGACTACCACGAGCCCTTGGATCTTCAACCTGTCTATTCGGAGCAGCGAGGACAGGAGCATGAGGGACGAACCAGTGAGCAGGTAGACCACCGCCTTGGATAGGAGGACAGATAGACCCGTGATCTCCGAAGGTCTGACAATCCATATAGCTATCTCACTTACTGCCAAGACTAGGATCACGAGTGAGGAGTAGACGGTGAGCCTCTTGGAACCCAAGGATTTCCCCGTCATGTAAGTGGATGCGGAGAGGTAGAGGAAGGTGATGAGGAAGTACATCTCAACTATGGCCAACACGGGCAGGCTTATCATGAGGACCGCAACGACGACCAGCACTGGATAGAGAGAGGCCATCATAAGCGCGGCTGACATGTGCTCCAGAGGATCCATTCTAATCCCATACCCCCTAGTATAATAAAAAGCAAAGAGGGGACATCCTCAGGCTATCTTTGGTTGCATCTCCACCATTCCCTAGATCTTGGCTCAGCCCCCACTCGCTCCTTTCCAACCTCCCTGCTTGGATAGGGCCAGAACCATCCTGAGATACTGACTTATCCCTCCTAATCCCAAGCTGAGGAGGAGCAGCGCGATCAGGACAATCAAGCTTTCCCTTATCACGATGAGGAATGACCCCAGAACGACCAGACCTCCAAATCTATCCAACTTCCTGATGCCGGTCACTCTAGCAACGCTATGGGCGTATAACCCCATCACGAGCATGGAAGCGACGGTGCCCAAGTTGGACATCATCCCGGAATGTGTATTTGGGACTAGGGCGGCGATCAGTAGGACCGCGCTCAGGCCCATCACCAGAGCCGAGAGCGTGGTCCTCCGTGGATCCGGCCACCTGACCTTCCAGAGAAATATTGAAGCTAATGCGACGGTGAGTGTCAAGTAGAGGTGGAGCGCCAAGGTCAGTCCAACCAGTTCGGATACGTAGGATATCAGGGACAGCAGCGGGAAGAAGGCCATCATCCCCGAAATGTCCGCGAGCCTCCTCAACCAGATGGCCTTTACCTCCATCCAACTCCCTCTCAGCAAGGATGGTCAGATAAAAAGGTAAAAGGAAGGTGTTCAGAGGGAAGCTGCCTCCTTGGCTAGCTCCCTCTCCACCCTGCCGAGCTCCTCGAAGTACTTAGGATCTCTCTCTTGGAGAAGCTTTATCCTCTGAATGTAGAGCTCTTCGGAGTTCTTAGTGAGTAAGTCCTTCACAGAGACGCCGAGCTTCTTGGCCCCAAACCTGAGGGCCCACACCAGCAAAGCCACCCAGAGCAGGATGTACAGGGCCCACACCACTATCTGCCCAGTTCTGTCCATGGTTATGAGCGCTGGCAGGAACGTGGTCGGGGAGTAAGAGCAGCAAGCCATCAGACCATCCCAGAAGTCTCTAGCAAGGGTGTAAGGCAGGTAACCTAGATAGAAGAACGGCCATATCAGTAGTCCAGTTATGTAGAGGAGACCTGTCCTTCCGTAGTTCCTGAACTCGCACCCCAGCATGAACACGGTGCCCATCCCCAAGAGGAAGCCGCCGAATATGTCCATCGGTAGGGTAGTCATCTCCCTTATGGCCACACCCGTCTTGTGGAACTCCAAACCGGTGGCGCGGGCGAAGGCCTCTGCGAACTCCTTCGTGGCCCAGTGATGGCCTTCCATGATACCGAAGAGGGCAAAGCCCACGAAAAACGCCGTGCTCGCTATGATTATGTGAACCGCGAGGGCGGTGAAGGGTTGCATCCCCATGAATATGGTCCTTATCGAGTAGGGCATCTTCCATCTCCTCGCGAACTTCAACTCGTCCTTCTCTATTATGGGACCCATCTCCGCGTTCAAAACGGCGCACTCAGTACCTATTCCGGTCTTGGCCACGCTTGCACCAAGGAGACCACCGACCACCATTAGCATGATTATGTTGGGCAGGTTCTGAGGTGTGAGCATGTGCTTCGCTATCTTGGTCTTGGCCAAGCTCTCTGCCCATCCCATCTGGACAGCATAGTCAATGCCGAACAGGGCGTTGGCTAGTATGACCAGCGCGAAAACAGCCCAGAACGCATAGAGCAGGACCCTCAGCCAATCCCTCCCTGGGTTGTAGTTGAAGTCCAATGTAAGGCCATCAGCCCATCCCCTCTTCTTCGCATCCTCCACGTACCACTTGGTGTCCTGGGACTTGAAGTACTGGACCAGTCCGAACTTGCTCATTATCATTATGCCTATCCCTGCTGCAATCGTCGCGGTGATCATCACCACGAAACTCTTCACATTCATCGCCGCCCAGCCTCCTAGGAGGTGGTGCAGCGTACACCCTCCTGCAACCCTGGTGCCCCAAGCGAACATGAAGGCTCCTAGAGCGGTGAATACGAGGAAGCCCTTGGGATACCTCACCCAGCTCCTTATGTCCTCCTCTAGGTAGGCCAGAACAAGCCCCGTCAGAATAGCACCTAGTATCACCCACTGTATGTCGGGCTGGTAGTCCGGTTTGGTGGCGATTAGGCTGTGCCCCGTGAGCCTGGCCTCCAAGCCGGCCAGCATCCTAGCCATTCCTGAAGTCACGCCTATGAACTTGTGCTTAGGGTGCCCTAAGGGGAGGAACCAGTAATTTATGGCCTCAGCAAGGCCGGTCAGTACACCGGCGGTCCACCAAGGCCACTGCTTCTTCAGGAAGCTCATAATCTCACTAGGCACTTGACGATATTACGCTGTTTATAAGCAGGCATCTGTCTTATTTGCACTTGAGTACAGTCGGATACGCACGGCCTGCACGGAAACGGCCTCGGACGAACTAATTGAAGATCATTGAATCGATCAAGCGAGTTCGGGATGGGGAGTTGCTTCTGGTGGAGATCACCCCGTCCTCCTAAGGGCGCTGACCGCGTCACTTGGACCTGAGGAACTCGAGGACCTCCCTCATATCTGGCTTCTCCCTAAGGGGATATTCCCTAGCGTAGATCACCCTGCCCTCCTCGTCGACAACCACAACAGCTCTTCCTGAGATCCCCCTCTCCTCATCGAACAGCCCGTACGCGCGAGCAGTCTCTCCATGGGGCCAGAAGTCCGATAGTAGGGGTGTCTTCACCACGCCCATGTGCTTGGCCCACGCCCTCTTCGTGGGAACGGGATCCACGCTTATACTCAGGGCTACAGCATTGAGTTCCGTCAGCTCACTGTGGAGGCTTTCGAGATCCCTCACCTGCTCCTCACAGACGCTCGTCCAAGCGAGTGGATGAAAGGATATAACGACCCTCTTTCCCCTGAAGTTCGAGAGGCTCACTTCCTCGCCGAACTGATCGGGGAGAGTAAAGTCGGGTGCCTCGGATCCGACGCCTATCATTAATTCACCATTGTTATAAGAAACAAGTTTAGATAAAGATTACCACCCTCCCTCAACGATGGATCTGAGGATGCTGGCGAACCTCTCAACCTCCTCCATGGTGTTGTACAGGTAGAGACTGGCCCTCACGGTGCCATCTTCAGCTCCCAGTCGCCTGTGTAGTGGATGAGCGCAGTGCAACCCGGTCCTGACAGCTACCCCCCGAGCGTCAAGCAGAGCTCCTACCATATGGGGATCCATACCCTCAACGTTGAACGTGAGGATGCCTCCTCTCCTCTCCACATCTCTAGGACCGTAGACGATCACACCCTCCATCTCAGAGAGCAGTTCCATCCCCTTATTAGTGAGCTCCTTCTCGTGCTCCCTTATCCTGTCCATGCCCACCCTCATGAGGTACCTAGCAGCCTCGGCTAGCCCTATGCCCCCAGCTATGTTGGGAGTTCCACCTTCATGCTTCCACGGCAGCTCGGCCCACTCCACCCCCTCGAGCGTGACATCCCTTATCGTACCCCCTCCGGGCCTAGCCGGTCTCATCTCCTCTAGGAGATCTCTCTTCCCGTAGAGGACTCCCGTGCCGGTTGGCCCGAGCATCTTATGGCCCGAAAATGCTAGGAAATCCGTATCCAGCTTCCTTACATCGACAGGCATGTGAGGCACCATCTGGGCGCCGTCGAGCACCACGATAGCATCTACCTGATGAGCGGCCCTGACGGCCCTCTCAACGTCGGGAATCGCACCAGTCACATTGGACATGCCCGATATAGCCACAATCTTGGTCCTCTCGTCTATCAAGGATTCAAGTTCGTCCATGAGGGGCATTCCCTCCTCATCCACATCGGCGTAGACCACCTCGGCCCCGGTCAACTCGGCTATCGTTCTCCAAGGTAGCATGTTGCTGTGATGCTCCATCACCGTGGTGACTATTCTGTCCCCCTCCCCCAGGTGATGAATGGCCCAGCCCCATGCCACCATGTTTATGGACTCCGTGGTGTTAGATGTGAAGACCACCTCATCGAAGTCGGCATTTATGAACTTGGATAAGGTCTCGTGGGCCCCCTCGTAGAGTTCAGATGCCTCCCTGCTCAGGTAGTGTATCCCCCTGTGGACGTTGGCATTGAGGGTCTCATAAAATTCCTTTATGGCGTTTATTACCTGGATGGGCCTCTGGGTTGTGGCAGCGTTATCGAAGTAGATGAGAGGATGACCGTTAACCTCAATTCGTAGGATTGGGAAGTCCTCCCTCACACCCAAGTCCATGAGCCACACCTACAACGATAGTTTTCGAAGGGAGAGGCTGAAAACCTTTCGGTCAGAGAAACACGGAGCCCATCACCAAAGCCAACTCACCCCTCAAGAGGATGCCTCCCTCTCCTCGGGACCTGAGAGCACCGAAAACAGCACCGAAGACCATCCCAGCAAGCCATAGATACAACGAGACTCTGGAGACCGAGGCCCCGAGAAGACCGGCGCTCACGTTCAGGAGGAGCTGATAGAAGAGCTTCCAAGTCAATAGGAAGATGATGCTGGGTAGTGCTGCCACCAGGACAGCCATGAGCAGTGCTCCCCTCATGGGGGTTCCAGCTTTGAGTACCCTGAAGTCGTGGATGCTGTAGAGGACCTTGGCACCTAGGTCAGCGCCCCCCTTGAAGGCCAGGAAGACGAACAGGGTGTAGATAGACGGAGGTCTACTCACCAGCAGGCTGACGGCTCCTACAGCAACCCAAATGATCGTAAAGATCCGGTCCAGCCAGTTCCTTTTGGCTATGGGTGCATTTAGGGCCCTAGCGACACCCTTACTCATCAAGGATTGAATCCAGTATAGGAGTGTGGGGATGAAGTCCGCAATCCCCATGACCGCAGTCAGCAGGAGGAAGATGTAATCTCCAAGATGCATCAGTGAGAGTGGAAGGGGAATGTTAAAACGATCTACATCATCCGGCCGATTCACGAGTAATGCTGCTATAAACCTTCAACCCTTCCTAATGAGTAGGGTGACCAGCCCCTCTTCAGATGACAGGGCCTCTATCTTCGCCCCGTAAGCCTTCGCCAGGGCTGCAACTGATTCTATACTAAATCTAGCAGTCTCGATAGCCACGAGTATCCCTTCTCCCTCCTTTAGCTTGGTGAGGAGGCTGGCAAGTTTCACGAGCGGGACGTAGTTGCACTTGTACTGCCGCCTGGTCATAACTACCTTTCCGACCACCTTGATACCCTTCAGGGATTGGAGCTGGGATGACCTCAGGGCACCAGCTCCTCCTCCGTCGTCATCCGCCATATGGCTTCCACCACATCCCTAGCCGTTATTATTCCCCTTACCTCTCCCTCAGAGGTGAGGGGGAGCCTCTTTATCCTCGAACTGGCCATCAACCTCGCAGCATCAACTAGTGTGGCGCCTGCATCTAGGGTCACGAGATCATAGGTGGAGTACCGGCCGACCGGATCACAGGGATCACCTCCACCTACAAGGAACCTCTTCACTGCGTCCCTCTCGGTGAATATGCCCCTGATTTTTCTCTCCTCCTCTACCAAGAGGCTACCAACTCTCTCCGCCTTCATTATCCTAACGGCCTCCCTGACACTGGCCTGAGAATGGATCTTCAGGACCTCCCATGTGGCGTAGGGTTTCAGAGGAGGACTTGTCGTGGTGGTCTCAGCGTATGCCCTCACTATGTCAGCTGCCGTAACGACGCCAGCAAGCTGTCCATTATCTAGCACCACGAGCCTGGCCTTCACCTTCATCATCGCCCTAGCAGCATCGGCCACCGTCTCGTCCGGCCTGAGCACCCCATATCTCCTGCTCATGACATCCTCCACTTTTACTTGGTGAGGAGTCAGCCTAGCTGCGATTATTCCGGTCATTACATCCCTCTCCGTAAGAAATCCAATAATCTCGCCTTCCTTCAGAACGATCGGACTCCAGACATCTCTCTCGCTCATCCGCTCCAGTGCCTCAGCTACCGTGATATCGGGACTCACCACTAGCGGATCTCTACTCATGAACTCCCTTACTCTCATCTTCCCCCAATTAGAGAGTAAGGATTATAAGATAATTAATCATTTATGAAGACGTTTCAATCATTCTTCCTTAAACACTAAACATCTCATGGAGCGCAAGCAAATTCGGATCGCGCGAGTAGGGCGAATCTCGTTAAACATTCTAGTATATAGCTCCAGTTCTCTGAAAAACTTTCCTCACAGGGAGGCCTTGCCTAGTGTCGCGCATTTTGGATGTTCAGTAGGAGGGCAATTTTAACGGTTTCAAAAAGAAGGAAGGGGTGACCGTTCTACAGCGGGAATTAAACCTCTTCCATCCCCTTAGAAGCCCTTCCCAAAGCCTTCAGCAGCTCAACAGCTATGCCTAATCCTCTCTGAAAATCCTCATCTCTTAGAGCCCCAAGGAGGCCAGAGAGTCCCATCTTGGGCGGATCAATCAGGGCCCTATCAAGCTCAGGATCTTGCAACGCTCTCTCAATTAGTGATGGGAGATCACTGCTTATCAATCCGTTCAGGAGCCTGGCTAAAACAGAGAGCTGTTTACTCAACTCTTCAATGACCTGATCGTTCATCATGTCCATTAGTAGACGATAGAGAGTCAACATATCGGAGAGGGTGTTTAAATCTTCCTCAGACAAACCCATAATCTTCACACTCATGGGATCACCTCCTCATAGCAGGGCCTTAGCAGTAGTATCCCAGAAAAGGTAGTAGTACATCCTGTAAATCTTCCACCCGGATCTAGCAGGTCTAAAGGGATTAAGAGGCACACCGTATTTCCAGACCGCTAGCATCCCCTTGCCTCTACTGTTCGGACTCGGTGCCTCCTCCACATAGGGACATCCCATGTGTCCTCTGTAGTAGACCTTATCCTCTACGCCTTGAAGGTCCCTAGCTATGTTTTCCCCCACTACAAGAGCTTGGAAGTGAGAGGTAACTCCGGTCTTAAGCAGGCTCTTGGACCCAGCGTCTCCAGCCACGTAAACTTCGTCGTAATTGCCAGCGGGTCCCCTGTATTGGAGAGTGAATTTGTCGTTGGGAACCCATCCTTCCTCATCAGCTATGCTTAGTCCCTTCAACGATCCCATGTGAGGTGGTATGGTTATGAGGAGATCATAGGAGTACTCTCCATCCTCACCCACTACCAGCTTTCTCTTCTCATCGACCTCAACAAGCTTGAAGTCCCTCACATCTTTTATTTCCCTTTCTTTCAAGTTCCTTGTTATGTTCTCGTTGTAAGCTGGGGGACCTATGTTAGGTACTGGCCACAGGTACGTGATCTTGAACTTTTCCCTCTCTTTAAACGACCTGAGGTAATCATCGAGAATCACGGTAAACTTGCTCGGAGCGCCAGGACACGTTATCGGCATCTTAGGCGTTAAGATGACGATGTTACCACCATCCATCTCCCTTATCTTTCTTCCTAACGATATGGAGTCTTCTAGACTCGTGTAGAAGCTATTGAAGTGTCTCCTCATTCCAGGCACGGAAGTAGGATCGAAACTTGCACCAGTACTTATTAAAAGGTAGTCATACTCGAAGACCTTGCCTCCTTTGGTCTTCACTCTTCTCTCTCCCAAGTCCACGTCGGTAACTTTGAAATATTCGCCCAAATATGTCTTTACTCTGGGGCTTATGTAGGATCTGATGGGCCTGACCAGATCGTCCGAGGCGTAGTAACCAAAGGGAATGAATGTGAAGCCAGCCCTGTTGATGCCCATTGAACTTTTGTCCAAAAGAGTTACCTCGAGCTCACCCTTAGCTATCTCCCTTCTAAACTCGCGGGAGAGTTTATTGGCGACCATAGATCCTACCGGACCACCACCTAGAATTAGGACCTTTCTCATGATCTCCCTCGACCGCTTCCTTGGAATGCTTAAATAGATTATGTTATAACAGCATTTTTGGAAATTTAATTTAGATAGAACTGCGTTTAGCTTTATTAGGGATAGAAATAATCTAAATGTAATATAACAATAATTATTATTACATATGAAAATATATTTATTAATCCAAATGAGTGGACCTATGCTAGAGATTTCCCTTTGCATGGAATGGCTTTGTTCCCTCAATACAGATCCTCCTAACTCGTATATTGGGAACACTTTATTTACATCGGCTGAGGGAATTGATGTGTGACTCTTACTAGATGAAGTGATGAGGGTGGAGGGCTTGCGTCAGCCGACCACCCCGTGCAGCTGGTGGGGAAGGCTGGTCTTATCACCACCTTATCCCCGTCAGCCTCTATCCTAACGACCATGCCCTCCCTCCACCCCAGAGCTTCGAGCACATCGCTAGGCAATCTCACTAGACCCCTGACGAGCCTAGTCTTCAACCTCTCACCCCCCTGTAAAAGAATTTTCAATATTGAGGACGAGAAACGAACGTGAGGGCTCCGAGAGAGCCTTTCCTGTAAGGATCTCCATACTTAGCCAATATAACCTTTTCTCTTCAGCTACCTAACCTTTGGATCGTCCCGAAGCACGTTTTATACAGTCTCCTATAGGAGACCAGTGGTGATGCCTTACTTTCCGCGCTTGGTGATCTATTTCATCGTAATGGGGGGTTCGGACCTATCCGTCCAAGTGAATGGAGGCGAGCGAACCCTGATTTGCGATAATTCAGCAATCGATCCAGATTCTGGCATCTCACCCATCCTAGAGAGTCCCTAACTGGTGATGGAGGGCTGATAGGCGGATTCCCCTCTGAGATGCATGATAGATCCAAACAAAAAAAGGAGGAGTTATCTCCTCCTCTTGATCATGAGCACCACGAGCAGGGTCAGCACTCCAGCGATCCCTCCTAGGGGAAGGAGCAGATCTCCACCCGGTTCCTCCACCACGGTTGTGACGGTGACCACTTGGGGGGATGGAGATGATCGAGTAAGTTGCGAAGGCGAGAAGCTGCCGCCCGTCCCGGTGCCCATCTCCATGGTGGGTATGGGCGATGTGGGTCCGGATGTACCACCAGCACCAGCCGTCGCGCTGGTGGTAGCCTTCCTCACCAGCACGGAGAAATCAGCTCTCTCCTCGCTGCCCCCGGACCTCACGACCAGGGTCATATCTAACCTCCCATAGGAGAGGGGATGGGTGAATATCTTCAGCCTGTAACAGCTCCCCTCCTTGGATATGACGTACCTGTAGCCAGTGGGCAACCCCTCCACCCTAAAGGAGGGATTGCTCAGGGGAGTGCAGAAGTCGTAATAAGCTACGTCTCCTGCGTCCACCTCTTGGGAGGTCGGGTTGAGTGAGAGGCCTGAGCCTGAACTGGACCCGGATGTGGACGTGGATCCTGATGCGGGCATGGATGCGGTTCCGGAACCTTGGGTCTCGGTCGATCCTTGGGTAGTCGAGGTCGATGCTGTGGAGGACGAGGAAGTACTTGTGGATGACGAGGTAGTTGAGGTAGCTGTCCCCGTGCCTGTGGAGGTGAGCCACGGTGGGATGGGTGGGGAGGTCGGTGGAGGAGTCGTGGGGGGATGGATCCAAGGGGGCATTCCTGAGGACCTGCAGGTCACTGTGATCGTCCTCCCTCCGATATGCTCACGAGTCTCGCCCTCGTACCTCTTGCTGTAGCTCACCGAGAGCCTAACCCTGAGGTTAGGGTAGCACCTTAATATACCGGCGGTCGCGGTGGCACTTAGCACTCCTAGTGGCCTGTAAATGAAAGCGTGAGCCGAGACCCTCACTATGTCATTGGCTTCGTCATCAGGTAGATCGGTAATTGTATACACGCCGCTGCCGATACGATACTCCCCTCTCCTACTTACATTCATCTTGACTGCCAGTTGGACGGAAGATCCAGGAGGGACCTCCACATCAGGCGGATTGCTCCCCTCGTAATAATTCCTCCAGCTGCCTCCTTCATAAATGTATACAATGAAAGTGGGTCCCGAGGGAGTCACCTCCTCCAGATCCTCATTTAACGTGAGTGTTGCCATTTCAGAGTCACCGGGATGTACTGCTAAGGCGGCGATGGAGGGGACAACTAGCAACAACATGAGTATTATCGTGGTGGAACGCATGTCCATCCGAGAAAGTATAGCTCTTTATTAACTTAAATTTATTCTTAATAAAGTAAACTCCCTCATATATGGAAGATCCGTTGTCCCTTATCCGTCACCCTACCTGCTGATTGCGATCGCTCAGGGACGTCTTACTTATTACGAGATACAAAATTAGGTTAAGAGGGATGTCCTTAGCCTGGCTCGCGTTGTTTTTATATGTTCACCTCCAGTCCCGGGATCCTCACCCTCTCGTATATCCAGTCGAATACCTTCATCGACACAGTTATCCAGATGAAGTATATCGCGGAAGCGAAGAGGTAGACCTCCAACGGCCTGAAGGTCTGGGCAGCGATGCTCTTGGATATGTTAGTGAGTTCCCTGATACCGAGGACTATGAGGGCGGAGGTGCTTAAACCGAGGGATATGTACTCGTTGGTCCACGGTGGTATGACTATCCTGAGGGCCTGAGGTAGGACCACATGCCTCAGCGTCTGCCTGAAGGTCATCCCCAGCGACTTGGCGGCCATCAGTTGGTCCTTGAAGACGGCCTCTATCGCCCCCTTGAAGTAGCCCTTCTGGTAGGCACCGCTGTTCAGCATGAGCGTCACGGCGCCCGCGGTGAACGCGTCCCAGTTAAGGCCTGTCAGGGCCGGTATGGAGAAGTAGAAGAACAGGAGTTGGACTATCAGTGGGCTTCCCCTGAAGAACTCCACATAGCCGGCGATAATCACCTTCATCAGCTTGGTTCCGTAGACATCCCCCAGAGCGGAGAGGATTCCCAGCACGAAGCCCCCAGCCAAGCCCAAGAACGTCATCTCCACGGTAGTGAGGAACCCCTCTATGATGAAAGGATAGTACTCGGTGACGAAGCTGATGATGAATGATACGGGATCCAGAGGTGCCGCCGTCTTCAGACCCCCCCGATGAGCCTCCTTAGGAACTCCCTTGCCCTCGGACTTTTCGGATTCTTCAAGAGCTCCTCCGGAGGACCTGACTCTATTATGCGCCCGTCATCCATGAATAAGATCTCATCGGCCACCTCCTTCGCGAACCCGAGCTCGTGAGTGACCACTAGCATGGTGACGCCCCTTCTGGCTAGATCCTTCATTACATCGATGACCTCCCAAGTGAGCTCTATGTCCAGAGAGGCGGTGGGCTCGTCGAACAGTATTATGTCCGGATCCATCGCCAAGGCCCTAGCTATACCCACCCGCTGCTGCTGTCCGCCGGAGAGCTGGGCCGGGTAATGATGGGACCACTCCTCCAATCTGACCGTTTTAAGGGCCTCTAAGGCCTTCCTCTCTGCCTCGTCATCCTTCATCTTGAGAACGACCTTGGGGCCGAGCTTCACATTCCCCAACGCTGTGAGGTGCCTGAAGAGGCTCGGTTCTTGGAAAACGAAGCCTATCTTCGCTCTGATCATGTTCAGGTCCAGTCCGGAGCCGTACACATCCTTCCCCTCGAAGTATATCTTACCCTCGGTCGGTGGCTCTAGTAAGCCCATCAGCCTTAGGAAGGTGGACTTACCGGACCCGCTGGGCCCGATTATCACCTTGGTCTGCCCCTTCTCTATCTCGAAGTCAATACCCTTGAGGACCCACAGGTCCCCATACCTCTTCTTCAACCCCTCACACGCGAGAACTACCTCGCCCATCGAATCACCTCAAACCGTACTTTGTCTTCAGCCTCGACCCGAGCCTGTCGAGGTAATTGGCCACCGGGAAGGTGATCAGGATGTACAGGATGGCCGCTATCAGGTAGGGGTAAAGGAAGGATCTGGTCGCCTTCCTCACTATATCCGAATACTTGGTCAGTTCCAAGACACCCAATACGAATGCGTAGGATGAGTCCTTTATCAGCAAAGCTATCTCACTGCCCAGCCCGGGAAGGGCCACTATGAAGGCTTGCGGAAGGATCACGTACCTGAATGCCTGCCATCTGTTCATTCCCAGTGAGGTGGCAGCCATCATCTGCTGCCTACCCACGGAATTTATCGCACCCCTGAATATCTGGGACTGAAAGGCGCCGCTCCTTAATCCTAGGGCGAATGTGGCGGATAGGAAAGCGCTCTTGAAAACGGGGATTATCCCTGCCATACCGAAGTGGAAGAGGAGCATTATCACTAGAACGGGGATCCCCCTCATGACGCTAATGTAGGCATCGGCCACATGCCCCAGACCGTATGGGGAAAACTGCTTGACTATGGCTGTAGGTATGCCGAGGGCGAAACCTAGAGCGAACGAGAGGAAAGAAATTGCCAGAGTATTGGGTACTCCTTGGAGTAAAAAAAGGAAGTTCTCGAGGGTGAACAAAGCCTGACCTCCCTCAACTTACCTTGCCTCTCTCAGCCCTTGGGCACTCCCCACTTGTCGGCTATCTCGTCGATCTTCGCGTTGGCGTACATCTCAGCTAGGATGCCGTCGATCTCCTTCATCAGGTCAATGGCATCCTTGTGTAGGACGAAGGCCACGGGCCAGTAACTCCTGCTGTACACCACCTTCAGCGGCACCTCGGAGGTGGAGTTCCAGTAGGTGGTGATCGGGGTCTCCGCGTAAACGGCATCTATGGTTCCCTTCTTCATGTCCTCGAGGGCCACCTCGAAGTCCGGGTAGGACTTCACCTGCGAGGACTTCAGCTTGCCCTGCTTCACCAGCTGGAGCAGCTCGTCCTCCTCGGTGGTTCCGCTACCGGTTCCTATTACCAAGTTGTACTTGAACGCCTCCTCCAACGAACCAAGGGTGGTTATGCCTAGCTCCTTGGCCTTGGGCTCTAGCATTATGAGCTGGACCTTGGTTATGTGAATGGGCATGGTGAACAGGACCTCCTTCAACCTCTCGGGAGTGACCGAGAAGCCGCTGACTCCCATGTCGACCTCCTTGTTCTTGACCGCCTGGATTATGGCATCGAAGTCCATGGGTTTCCACTCAACCTTGACCCCCAGCTTCTTCGCCACTTCCTCCATTATGTCGACCTCGTAACCCACTATCTTGTTAGTCTTGGGGTCAATGAACTCGAACGGTGGCCAGTCAGGTGAGGTGGCCACAACTATCTTGCCCTTCTTCTTTATCTCTGCTAGCACTCCTCCTGGCGCAGCTCCAGCCTGCGTTACCGTCTTCGTAACGGTCTGGGTAACGGTCTTGGCCCCAGGAGCGCCCTGAGTGATGGTGTTCGTAACTGTGACAGTCTTGACCTCAGCTGGGGCGCTCGGCTTCGCAATGTAGCCCACCGCGGCACCTATTATGAAGGCCACAATCAGACCTATGGCTAAAACTCCCTTAGAATCCATAAGAACACCTCCTTTTGTTTTTGGACGAACCGTTCTAATATTAAGCTTCCGCATTTATCTCAGATCCCTTGACAAATCAAAATTATTGCAAATTAGTACGAGGACGGAAATCGTGAAAAGATGCCGTGGTGACGCGATAGAACCTCTTAATTGTTCTTGTGTGAGAAATAACTGAATTTACGCGTATCACCGACCGGAAATTCTACATCAATGAGTCATTATGTCATCGCAACTGAACATATTTATTCTCGGTCAGTTATGAAGGGGAGATGCCGGACATCTTCGACGTAATGGCGAGGCGTAGGTCCGTTAGAAGGTATTCCAGTGAGGAAGTGAGTGAAGATGACTTGAACCTGATACTAGAGGCTGCATGCTCCGCTCCTTCAGCTGGTAATCTTCAGGCCTATGAGATAGTCGTGGTAAGGGATAGGAAGAGGAGGGTTGAGCTGGCCAAGGCATCCCTAAATCAGATGTTCATGGCCCAAGCACCAGTGCACCTAGTCTTCTTAGCATACCCTGAGAGGTCCGCGGCCATTTATGGGAGGAGAGGGGCGAGGCTCTACTCGCTGCAGGACGCCGCCATAGCTGCCACATTCGCTATGCTCGCAGCCCACGCTTTGGGCTACGGGACCTGTTGGGTGGGAGCATTTCGCGATCAAGAGGTATTGAGGATTGTCGGAGCTCCTAGAGACAGGGTTCCAGTCGCTATAATTACTGTGGGCAAACCCGAGGGACCGGAATACACTACCCCTCGCCTTGAGATGGGATCCTTCGTCTTCGAAGAGGTGCACGGTAGGCCTTTCAACCACATAACCGTGACGAGAAAGCTGGTCAGGCCGGGTTGCTAGAGAGGCTAGTTAACACGATCAGGAATTTTTAATTGGAGAGAAAGTCCCATTTCACCGGATGTTTGACTGGGAGGAGTACAGGAGGTGGATCGCTCAGGCGGAACATACGCTCAGGTCAATTGAAGCGGATATCAGGAACGGCAGCTTCGACTGGGCGTGCTTCAAGGCTCAACAGGCCGCTGAACTAGCATTCAAGGCTCTCCTGAGGGGAGCTGGAAGGGAGGCCTTCAGCCACGATCTCAAGAAGCTACATGAGGAGTTCAAGGAGATATGCGGTTCCGACCTCGAGGGGGAAGTCCTTCACCTGAGCAAGTTCTACATACCGGCCAGATATCCTGACGCCTTCCCCGGAGGATCTCCCTACGAGTTCTTCAGCTTGGAGGATGCCGAAGCTGCCCGTGACATGGCGAGGAAAGTTCTGGAGGGGGTGAAGAGGTGTGCATCGAGGATTGAGGAAATTGCTGGAGAGGAGGAGGGATGAGAGAAGGGCGGTTATTGAAGAGGCTGTGAGGTTATCTAATAAACTGAAAGAGAGGCTTGGAGAGGTTACGATCCTGCTATACGGCAGCTACGCTAGGGGCGACTTCAACCTATGGAGCGATGTGGACCTGATCGTTATATCAGATGCCTTTGGGGGAGTACCGTTCCTCGAGAGGGTGGACCTAATAGTGGATCTCCTTCCTCCGAGATTCGAGATAAGGTGCCTCACACCCCAAGAAGCCCTCTCTCAATTCAAGAAAGCTTGGTGGAAGAGGATACTGAGGGAGGCGGTGGTATTGAGGGATGATCTTCGCCTCCTGAGCTTATCGGGTTAGGAGCTCTTTCTGGGCGAATCCAGGTCGAGAGGGATGGAGTTCCCCCTCCAAGGGACTATCAGGGGGTTTAGAAGGTGGTGAGATTACCCAAGTGTGTCGTCATCTAGATGAATCGACAGCGGGTATTATCCTCACGCCTAGTCTGTCCGCCAGTTCCTTGGCCCCTTCATCAATTAAACCACCTATTATCACCAGAGAAGGTTTAATTCCAATTTTCCTTTCGTAAAGTTTCCCGACTCTGTGGAGCTCGGCCACGTCTCCCTTCGAGACCCTCGACTTCACCTCTATGAGGATGTGCTTGCCGTCCTTGACCAGTACATCGACCTCCACCTCACTCGGATGGCCGTAGACCTGACCTTCATCGTCCTCCATCACGAACCTGCCCACATCAGCGACGCCGAACTCCTCCTCCAAGACATGCCTCAACCCCTCCCTGAATGACATCTCTGATATAACCCCGAACCTGTGGGCTATGACGTTGACTGTCCTCCTGAGCTCCTCCTGCCCCTTCTTCAGTCCCTCAACGCCCTCCTTTAACCCCTCCACGCTCTCCTTCAGCTCCTTCTGGCCGCTCTCCAGCTCCTCCTGCCCCTTCTTCAGTCCCTCAACGCCCTCCTTTAACCCCTCCACGCTCTCCTTCAGCTCCTTCTGGCCGCTCTCCAGCTCGACTATGCGCTCAAGAATTTCCCTGTAACCGATCAGGCCAGCTACTGCGAATTTGAACTCTTCATCCTCCTCCAATGCTTTCAAGAACTTTTTCTTCTCCTCGGCCGAGAGAGACATCGAATCTTCCTCCTTCGAGCTTATATAAGTGTTCCTCGAACGAGCGGTTCCTCAAGGTCCTTGTTAACTTACCACAGCGAAATGTTCTTTACTGGTAGGGTGTAGTGAGCCGTGTGATGTCGGGAGAGGGTACCAAGATCGGAGAGGAGAGCGAAGAGTATTACTATCTTTACAAGCTGGAGAGGATGGTTGAAGAGGCTGTTGACTACGCCCTCTCCCGACTGAGCCATAACGGAATGAAATTGAGTAGATCAGATGTCCCACGCACGTTCCTGAGGTGCATGTATCTCTTCACCACTGGCTTCGAGTTCGAGGATTTAGAGAAGCTGGACCTCGTTTACTTGGAGTTCTACAAGTTCTTCAAGAAGTACTTGGAGGAAAGGTGCTGGTTCATCATCTGGCGCCTCTTCGAGCTGAGGGAGGTGAAGGTAAGGAAGTTCATCATAGCCGACAGGATGGGCGGTGAGGGACTCCACGAGTTCCGCTACTACATGGGAAGGGACATAGACTGCATGATCGTGGTGGAAGGTGACCTGAAGAAGGCAAAGGGCGAGGCCATAAGGATTGAGGGAGAGATCAATGGGGTAGTGGGTAACAGGCTCCAGAAGATAATACTCGAGGGCGGGGAACTGTCGGAGGAGGAGCTGAAGAACTGCAAGACCTACGATCTATTCGAACTCGAAGTTTTCGACAAGGAAGAGGACGCAAAGCGATGGGGGGTCATCAGAGAATACACTAGGGAGGACTACAGGAGGAAGATGGCAGGAATGACGTTCCTCGGCAGGGCCACTGAATGAGCTGGTAGAACGCATCAGAATCAGAAATATTATATTTTCAGAAAGTTGTTGTTTTCTGATGTCAGTAGTAGAGGTAAGGGTCGGGAGGCGTCGGACTATAGTGATCCCCAAGAAGATCGCCCAGAGTGTGGGAATTGAGGAGGGAACCTTAGTAGCTATGAAGGTCGAGGGTGAGAAGATTATCATAGAACCCAAGAAGGACGCGGTCTGGTTGGCTTTACATGGGAAGAAGGTCGCCAAAGTGACCCTAGAAGAGCTGGAGGAGGAGAGTCTTGAGAGACAGGAAGAAGCTGGACGTGCTGATTGACACGACATTCCTCCTACCCACCCTTGGCATGGAGGTTGAAAGGGAAGCTGAAGAGGTGATCCCCCTATTCAGGGAAGTGAGGGTCCATTACATGGAAGTGAGCCTGTTGGAGGCTTCTTGGATTTATACTAAACTGGGACTCAATTCTGAGCCGTTTGAACTGGGATTAGAGGCTGTGAGGCTTACTTACGACCTGCTGATTCCAGGACCTAGCGCCTACTCTCTGGCGTTCAGAATTTACGATTCTGGCCACAAGGACTTAATAGATAACCTCCTCTATGCATCAGCCAAGGAATCAAACCTCTTTTTCCTGACAATTGACAGGAGCTTCATTAAATTCCTAGAAGATAGAGGATGGTCCACTTCCCTTGTAATCACGCCCTACGAGTTTCAGCGTATGGTGCCCTCATCCTAAAAGGGTTGGAAGAGGAACGAGAGGAGGGCTCCTCACCGCAGGTCAGGACCCTATGGAGGCCTTTGTGGGAAACCCCCTCCAATTCACCTTCCTACCACTACTAGGTTCCCGATCCCTATTCGTCTAGGAGTTAGGCAGTAATAGCTACGGTATCGTCGCTCGCTATGATCATGTCGGTCCTCACGACTTCCAAATACCTTGGAGTACACCTCGCCCTAGATGAGAGCCTAGTTGTGTCCCCCTCAGATAGGACACCAACCAAGTGGCCCCGACTCTTCAATTATCGGTAAAACCGATGTCATGCTCTTTTCTGAGTCTAGCTGCCTCTTTCAGGTTCGCACCTGATTTTATTGAGGTGGTCCCTTCTTCAAGAAATCGAACGCTTCCCTCCATCCTGAACTGCTCATTGATGGCCCCACATCAGCCCATAATTCTTCTACGTCATCGAATGTTAAAGAAATCAGTGGAGGAACGAGAGGAGGGCCATCTCAAGGGCGCCAACTAGGGCACCGATGAGGGCGTCGTTCAGAGCGATGTACCTGAGTTCCTTACCCACGGCATCTAGAAACATCCTCTCAAGTTCCTCATCGCTCACCTCCTCGAACTTCCTTAAAATGAACTCGCTCACGCTCATGTTCTCGCTCATCTGAGAGAGAAGAGACGTAGTCACAGTTACCACGACCCTTATTATAGCTAGTTCCAACATCTCCCTCGTCTCCGAAGGAAGCGGGATTGGCAACTTAACTTCCCTCAGTTTTAGTTCCACGGCCTCCGAGATCATCTCCCTAACATCTTCCGGGGAGAGGATATTTCTCTCAACAGTATTGGCTATGTTCTCGGCAATTTCCCTCCTCCTCTTGGGGAACACCCCCTGCACCCTAATGGGACCCAGCCGTATGGCCTTCCTAGGATGGAAGAGCATCCATATCGCCACCCTGTTGGCCGCGTACCCTATGAAGGCACCGAATGCCGAGCCGAGAAGCAGCGCCCATGGTTGCATGTGCCCGCCCCCTCCATAATACCCTAAAAATCACTCCATCGCTAGGTCCGCCAGTTTCGAATACAGTGATTCCAGTAGCCGGTCCACCTTTGGTACAGATAGAGCCCTGCCTAGGGCCATATCCAGACGATACCTGCTTCCCTCGGCGGATAATTCCTCTTCAATAGGCCTCGGGTCCTTCGAGAGCTCCCTGAAGGCGCTTATTACTCCTTCATCCTCCCCCCTCGGCACAGGCATCTCCAAGTAGTCAGCGAGGAGGAAGCGGGTCCACCTCCCCGATATCTTCCTACCCATGAGCGTGAGCAGCGAAGCGAAGAACGTGCTGTTGTACCACGCTGCCAACATCAAAGACCTCATCCTACTCGTGATCACAATGTAGAAGTTCTTGGAGGCTGTCACTTTCTCTCCCGTCAGGTTGGCCAAGGAGGATCTCCTAAGGGGATCGCCCACCTTGTCGGGGAGGAAGAGGTATCCGAAGGGCTTCTTAGTCCTGAGCTGTCTCCAGACATGGCTGTACCACCTGCTTCCTTTAGATTTGACTGCCGGGGCGGCGGTGCCTTCCTCCAAGCCCCACCTGATGAATTCCACCAAGTCCCTTGGAAGGTCCTCCAATGGTACGGGGGGCACGGCGAGCAAATAGGTCCCTACATCCACCTCTATTGAGCTTGAGTACAGGGATGGCCTCCTCAGGGCTTTCACCAAGTATTTCCCGCCTATCCTAAGCTCCCGACCGTCAGAGAGGATGAAGTCCGAGTCGCCCGGCTTGAGATCCCAGTACCCGTTGGGGAGGAAGAAGAACTGGGGGCCATACATCTCAACTCCCCTGACCACTCGCACTCCCAAATCCGAGAGCCTCACGAGGGTCCCGGCCCTGAGTGCCGGACCAACGAACTTGAGCACGAGATCGCGAAGATCCCGGTCGAAGAGGGACAGCCAATTCCTGTCAAAGAATGTGGGTATTTCCCTCAAGTCGAGGAGAGAGCGTTTACCCGACGCGTTCAGGACCTTTGTAAGGCCTCTTCTCGCTCCTTTTATAGCCACGAGTACCAGCTCCTTGAATCCACTTCCCTCAGAGAAGGAGTCCCGTCCTTCAGCCAGCAGCGCCAAGTGATAGCTCTCCCTGAGGAGCCTCTTGTACCCCCTCCCGTATATCGTGTAAAATGTGGAAGCTGGGAGCACTGTCGCCACAACACCCCCGTCCTCGAGAATGCCGTCGATCAGTAGCATCGCTAGGGCTTGGAGGCTGATGGATCCCCTACCCACGAACTCCGGATGGGTTCTCCTGAATGTTTCCACCAGCGCCCTCCTGTAATCCTCAGGAAGCTTGTCCCACCTGGTGAAGGGCGGATTAGTGGCTATCAGGTTGGAAGATGGGAGCTCCCCCCTGAGATACATGGTGAAGGCATCCCCCACCCTCACATCCAAGATTCCCCCTTCACCCTCCAAGATATGGAGGAGAGAGGTGAACGCTACCAACGCCGGTAGATGGAGCCTCTCCACACCCCACACCTTGATTACCCTATCCTTAGCCAGAGACAATAGGTGGGAGAGCGTTCTCCCGGAACCCATGAAGGGATCGCCCAGCACTATGTCGCCCTCCACCAAGTCCAGCGCCTCCTCCATGAGCCGGAGCGCCTCGTCCTTCGAGTAGTACACGGCCAGTTCCCTCCTCCTATCTGAACCAACGGTCCTCTGAACCATGAGCTGGCATCGATGCAGGGACAGGGGTCTCTCCTCCCTGGCCCTCTCCACAACCTCTCGTGGTAGTTCGCTCAAGAGCGGGATTTTCAGAGATTGGAGATCGCTGAGGTCGAGGTACTCCTCTAAGATCCTGATGCAGGATCCCAGAATGCGGAGGTAGAGCCTTTTACCTTGGAGTTCACGCATCCCTCATCCTCCTCGACAGCATGATCAGCATGGGGGCCGATGCTAGGGGAAACAAGGCCGTGAAGAGATATGCTCGGGAGTAATCCGACAGCGAGGCGACGAAGCTCATGACTATGGGACCTGAGAAGCGACCCACGTCGGCCCCCATAGAGTATAGGGCCATTGCCCTATTTCTCGCACCCTCAGGGACCAACTCAATGGTCACGTACTGTTGGGCCGGAACCGTGAATCCGAGGCCCAAGCCAAACAGGGCGGCGATACCGTAGCTCAGTGGAGGGATGTACCAGATAGAGAGGGCCACGAGTGAGAGTAGCATGATCCCGTAACCTAGAGATATGGCAGCCATGGGTCTGCTCTCTGCCATCCTCCCCGACAGGTACCTTGATATGAGGCCAGCGGCTCCGAAGAACATGCTGAAGTACCCGAAGATGGAAGCTCCGTAGCCGAGATCCCTGTAGTGGACTTGAACCAGTTCCAAGATGACCATCAGGGCGGCCCCACCCAAGGCGGCCAGGGACATGGTAAGGAGAACGACCCCACCTACGGCGTCTCCCCATCCGGCCCTTCCCCTCCTCCTCTCGCTGGTTTCACCTCTCATGCGGACATTCATCGCGGCTATGATCAGTGAGGATATCGCAGCTAGGGTGAAGACCGCCCAGTAACCGAAGGAGTCAACCAGCAGTCCAGCCGCCGGAGGTCCCAGTACACCTCCAAGGGATATGAGCATGGATCTGAGGCCCAGAGCGAGGCCCACACTGGATGCGCTGGATGCCACGGCCACGGCTGAGGGAGCGATGAAGAAAGAGTTACCCAAGCCCTGCACAACCCTCCCCATAAGTAGCGACGTGAAGTTGGATGCATGTAGGAAGATGATCGAGGACAGGAGTGAAAAGACGGAGCCTATGAACATGGTCGCATTGCTCGACCACCTGTCCGCTAAGTAGCCAGTTATGGGCCTCATAACCAGAGTGACCAGCGAGATAGCTGACCAAACCACGCTTATCTCCGTGAGACCTATTCCTAGGTCCCTAGCGTAACGAGCGAGTACGGAAGCTACGAGCCATAGAGAGAGGAAGTAGAGAGCCACGGATGCAAGGTTCACCACCAGCTTCCGATTCTCCATCGAGCTTCTCCCGGGATGGTTTAGTTAAAAATGAAGGTATTGCCTTTGCTTGGTGGCCATCGAAGGTCGAGACGGGATCGGGGCTCGATTGATCCCCGACGGGGGATAAGTTCGGGAGACGGATTATTCAGCTTTCCGATCCTACCTCCACGAAGTAGGCCGGATATCCCCCCCATCTCTCCCTGAACTCCTTCTGGAGCTCCCAGATGGTTACGCTCGAGTAGAATCCACTGGGCATGTCCTCCTGATCGGATTTATGCAGGGACGACTCCAGGAAAATCCATGAACCGTTGATGTCTATCGCGACATCGGTGTGATCCTTCACAACGACTATCGCCGTCCTTATCCCGGCAACCTTGTAGAGGGCCGCCATCAACATGGCGTGATCCTCACAGTCGCCCAGACCGTAGGCGAGCAGCTCGATAGGAAACAGGGGCAGTTCAGCGTTGGGCTCATCCTTCCCCGGAACTGCGTACCGGTGATCCAACGAATAGAACAGCCTGGCAACCTCATTAGCGAGGGGCACGGTGTCATTGGCGGGATGGTAACGAAGCCATTCCTCCAACATCTTCCTGTACAATTCGTGGTTGTATTTGAGATCCCTCTCCACCATGAGGGCGAATATCTTGGCGATGCTCCTGTTGGCCACGGCGCCCCTCATCTGGGAGTTATAGTTCTCGCCTATCATCCATAATCTCCAATCGTAGAACTCTTCCTTGTACGTGCTTGTGTTCAGGAAATCTCTGGCCTCCTTCACGTAACTCCTCACGACCACGGCTGAGGATCTGTATCTCTTCAGAACGCTCATGCTCTCGCTCAGGTTCTCATACCTAGACAGCAAGTCGTTGTACTTCCTCTTGAGCTGCTCATGCTCCGTCTTGAGCTCGTTGTATTTCTGCAGCAGTTCGTCATACTTCATCCTGAGGCTGCGGTAGCTCTCATTCAATTTCTGCATTCTATCGGAGAGCTCGCGAACGCGGTCCTCTAGGTTAATGGATTCAGTCCTAGTGCTGGTCTCATTCCACCCAATCTTACCTTCCCTTAGAGCCGATAACTTCGATTTGAGGTCCTGTATCTCGGCCCTCAATCTCGCTATTTCATTCCTCAATTTCTCGTTTTCCTCTCTGAGCTTCGAGACTTCGTCCTCATCATGTATTGTGACAGTCGTCGTTGAAGAACAACTTTTTGGTGCCCCAAAGGAGGATAACAGACCTATAAGAAGTAGGGAAGCAAAGAGCACCGCAACGATCGCCAAGACGCGCAGGGAGCCTACTCGCACCACCGTTTAAGATTGTACCGGTGATGTAATAAAAATATTTCCTTAAACTACATTTTTTTCGAAGTAATTCAACGAAATGTGGAACGTTGTGTGTCTCATGGGGAGGAGAATCGCGGTGAGTCGGGAAGAGCCGATAAAATATTTTACGCGAAGACACTCCATGAAGAATGGGGACCGACGTGACCGGGGGCTTTATCGCTTACAGGTCCGCTCTAATCATCGAGAGCAGGATCGGCCCCTCCGCTCCTATGACTGCAAGTCCTTTGAGTAGATGTCCTTTCATCAAGCTGGTTACTATCTGTGTTCGTAATGGACCACCAGCCGTGGAGACATGTAGTTTTCCTCAAATGGAATAGAGAAGTTGGTTACTTTAAACGTCCGTTATGATGAAAAAAGAGAAGGTCCTATTCCCTTCCACTCGATGGGCGTCTTGGGATATCTTTAAATCTACTACCCTACCACCTAAATTTCAGAAATAGCGATGCTAAGAAAAATCAGTATACTCGGCCCTGTCGTCATCGTGGTCGCGGTGCTGCTATCTTTGATCGCATATGTACCTAAGACTGTGGCATCCGGCCCACACACGTTGGAGATAATCGTCGTGGGTGAGGGCACCACACTTCCCCCACCCGGCATTCACTCATATGATGAAGGACAGGTAGTCACCGTTAGGGCGGAACCCGCCGAGGGCTACGTTTTCTACCAGTGGGAGATCGATGGCAAGAGGGTCGGGAGGAACTCACCTATCATAAGGATTGAGATGAGTGAAGACCACCTCTTGAGAGCTTTATTCGTTAAAGAAACCCTCGTCGCTCCTTTGAAGAGTGTGAGTTCGAGTGAGGGAGACGAAAAGGGAGCGGGAAGCATGGCCGGAGGCGCTGAATGGAGATTTCCGATGGATTACAGGTTGGTCGCTGGAGAGATCGATTTATCCCTAAATGGAGATCTTATAGGCGACTTAAAAGGTAATGGTAGCAGAGTCTTGTATCTAGGGGGCCCGATGGCTATCCCTTTCCCTTGGGGGAACTATAATGTGTCCTTCCAAGAGTGCTCCCTCGTGGTAGCGGATGATAGATTCAATGCTGTTTTTGGTAAAAGGGACTACGCTGTCATACTGATAAAAGATGATGGGGACATTCGAATAGCTGGAATCACCAGATACGGGACCAGAGCTGGACTGATCTGGTTGCTCAAGGAGTATGAATTTCTTGTCGGTAAAGATCTCATTATACTGGAGTGGATTGACCTAAATGACAATGGTGAGGTCGAATACTGGGAGATCTCTCCCATTGTTGAGTGGTAGTAAATGCATCCATGCGTGAGAATTATCAGTTTCTATTCCTCCGCTCCTTCTTACTATCTCCAAGAATTCGTCGCATCTGGTCCCACGATCTTCCTGAAACTGGTCGATCCATGAGAAGCTTTATTCCCCTCGGCCTCACGAGAGCTCGTACGAACTTGAATTCGGACTATAGATTTCGGAGTTAATTTAACCAAAAGACTTATAAGAACACTTTCTACGAATTTTTAGGTTACTTTCTATGACAGTGGAATTACGTCGTCTTGTGATGCTGGGACTAGCCCTCCTTTTGTTGGGCAGCGTGCTCATCCTCCAGCAGGCATCCGCTTGTCACTCCAATGTGCACGTCAAGGATGTCGAGACGGGCCGGCATGTGACCGGATGCAAGGCTGTGAAGGTCGAGTTCAAGGAACACGAGGGCGATTCGTACCAGTTAGTCGGTAACTTCATGGACGGCCAAACGGCATACAGGGGCAAGGGCTATTACAGGTTCACTTACAGGCCGGGAGAATGCGCCGGTTATGATTTCGATCACTGGAAGGCATCCGGTAACGTTGATGTGATAAGGAACAGCGGTGGAGTCCTAGAGTACAAGCTTAAAGGAAGCGTGGGTGAGGCCACCCTATATCTGAAGAAGCAGAGGGCGGATCTCTACATCGATATCGATCCCGACGATGCCGGAAGGGTCAAGGCCAAACCGAGCGATGTGAACGGTCGCAACCTAGTTTCCGGGGCGGACGGCACTCTCACGTACGACGAGGGAACGGAGGTCACCGTAACAGCCAGTCCTAACTCAGGCTACCGCTTCGATCACTGGGTGCTGGATGGAAGCAATGCAGGTACTGATACGAGCATCACCGTGACCATGGATGGAGATCACACACTGACGGCGGTCTTCGTGAAGACCTGGAGACTTGAGGTGAAAATAGGTGATGAGGACGGTTTCCCACTCTCTGGATGCTCCATTCACGCGAGACCTGCCGATAACAACGGGAAGTCGGATGCTTACCACGGAGATACTCTGGTGTACGATGACGGTACGACCATCACGCTCAGCCCGAACACGCCATGCGGTCAAAGAGTGTTCGACCACTGGGGGACCTGGAACGGCCATACCACCGGCGACTGCACCGGTACAGGCGACTGCACCTTAACCATGACCGAGGATAAGGCCGCGGCAGCTTTCTTCTGGAAAGTGGTTGACGTGAATGTGGAGGTCGTGGATCAGGACGGAGCCAGCATGCCCTCTTCATGCAAGGTGAGGCTGCAGTTCACCCTGCCGGATAATGCAGAACAGGCACCCGATTACAGTGGCTGGTACGCTGATGGTGCATCGTTGAGGGATGTGTACAAGTACACGGTGATAACTGCAAGCCCAGGCACATGCTCAGGTTACCGCTTTGATCATTGGGAGCTGAGCGGTGCGAGCGGTGACCCTGGAGCTGGGATCACTGTGGGAGATAGCGACATCACCATAAAGGCTGTGTACTGGAAGCAGGTGACCCTCGACTTCGACATAGAGGACGATTTAGGAGGCTCCGTTGGGGCTAGTTTACACCTCTCATTCACCGCGCCTGCTGGAGCTCACAACCCCAACATCCCCAGCGATGGAGATTACGACAACTCGGATTCCCTGACCATGGACATCGGCACGGAGATCACTGCCTCACCTAACTCCTACAGTGGCTACAACTTCGATCACTGGAGTGGGCCTTGCTCCGGAACGGGGGCATGCTCCTTCACCATGGACGGAGATAAGACCCTGGGGGCGGTTTATTGGAAACTGGTGGATCTGGATGTTCAGGTCAGAGACGAACTCGGTGCCCCTGTGGGATGCACGGTGCACATGGACTTCTCACCCCCAGCTGGTGCGCAGAACAATCCACCCGATCCCGACGGTGACTACGGCGATGGAGATAGCGTGACAGATCTCTACAGAGGAACGGATGTATCTCCCAGCTATCGCTCGTGCCCTGGCTACAGGTTCGATCACTGGGAGCTGGACGGCTCCCATTGGTCCGGCAGCACCTTCTCCATGAACGACGACCGTACCATAAAGGCCGTGTACTGGAAGCAGTACACTCTCACCATAAAGGCGAACCCCTCTACCGCTGGAGACACTCACACCTACCACGTCGGCACTTACCAGATAGATAGAGGCACGGTTATCAGCCTCAATCCAACCGCGCATGCTGGCTTCGAGTTCGATCACTGGGAGCTCGATGGCTCCAACAGGGGATCTGGCCTCACCCTGACCTTCTCCATGAACAGGGATCACGAGGTCATTGCGCACTTCAAGGAGAGGGAAACGCCACCGCCTTCTCCAACTATCCCTGTCGCAGCACCGGTTTACGAGGGATGCATCCTGCCCTTCGGATTTCCGAAGGAGATGAAGTACAGGGGCATGTACGAGGACATTCAGTTCAATCAGGACCTGCTGAGCAGACTGGCGGGTAAGGCAGGACCTAGTGAGGAGAAGAAGGTGATCGTGCTCGGTGGACCTAACGTGATCCCGTATCCATGGGAGCAGTACGAGGTCTACTTCGAGGACAACACTCTGAGGGTCAAGGATCAAGTGTACACAGCGACATATGGAGAGAAGGACTATGGCGCGATACTCTTCGACTGCGACAACATGGTGGTGAGGGTCGCGGGCGTAAACAGGTTCGGGACTAGGGCCGCGCTTATGTGGCTGCTGAATCATCCGGACGAGGCAAGCGGTAAGCTGCTTATAGTGGTTGAATGGATCGATGCCAACTATGACCATCAGGTGCAGGACGGGGAGATCACAGTGGTGTATGAGGTTCCGTGATCCCCTCTTCTCCTCTTTTTTACGAATCAGATCGGATGTCCTTCAAGCAATCATCTGATGCTCCCGCTGTGGGAACTGCTTGCGGCTCATCTTCAACTTCGCAACCCATTAGAAGACCCAGAATGTGTCTTGATAGGTCTTTGCGAACGCTTATTTGTAAATCAAAATAGACATTTACTAAATTAAATTGATTTCCCAAAAGAGATGATGATATTTTCCATATAAAATTTCCAACAGAAAACTTTATTACTTTAATGCTCATTCAATCTTAGATAGCGATGGAGCGCATTTTGGTGGCAACCTTAGTAGCGATCCTCTTGGTCACCCCGTTAACCGGGCTAGCCATAGTCATCAATGTTTCTGACATCGGCTTTGGAGTGAAGGAGGTGAGCGCCGGGACCGCGATCACGGCGTGCGATCCCATAGAGATGGAGGTCTCCTCCTCGCTTTCAGGACCCTATAGTCCAGCAGGGACCTACGGACACGGCGATACAACCCTAGTGGAGCCTTCTCTCTGGTACCGACTCACACCACATCCCTGTTCTGGGTACTCCTTCGATCACTGGGTGGTATCCCTATCCTACGGTGGAGACATCACAGACGGTATAGGTACGGTCGAGGCGATGATTTCCGGTACCCAACCATCAAGGGAACTCACCAGCGTGGTTATAACTGGTAACAGGGCTTACGTGTACATCAACGAGGGGTCGTCAGCGAAGGTTACCCTCTACCTGAAGAGGACCGGACACCGCTTGACGGTGGCGGTGGACCCGGTGGGATCGGGTGAAGTGAGCCCCTACGGTGTGGGAGTCCACACCCTCTCTCACGGCTTTGTTGTGACCCTCAATCCCAATGCCCACGCTGGATGGGAATTCAGTCACTGGACACTCGATGGAGTCGCCAAGTACACTAAGAAGCTTTCTATCAAGATGAACAGCGATCACAAAGCTGTAGCTCACTTCAACAAGAAAGAGAGACATGTTACGGTCAGCATTCCCATGCCACAGCCCATTAAAACGTGTCCATTGCCCGATGGATGGCCCAGATCCGCCAAATACAGGGGATACAGCGAGGACCTTGAATATAATTCAGATATCCTAGGGAACCTCTCCGGGAAGGCCGGACTAGGGGAAGAGGGAAATGTGATGTTCGTCGGTTGGCTGGCAGTCAGACCCCAACCTTGGAGCAAGTATAACATCCAGCTCGGTGAAGGCAGGATCACCATGAACAACTCGATGTTCATCTCGGACGAGCACAGGGATTTCGGCATAGTACATCTCACTTGCGAGGGTGGTTTCAACGCGAGGCTGGCTGGAACGACCAAGGTAGGAACTAGAGCGGCGCTGATATGGGTGTTGGAAAACCGTTGGAAGTTGGTGGACAAGACCCTCGTGGTCGTCGGATGGAATGATACGGACATGGATGGTATCATTCAACCGGAGGAATTGGAAAAGGTATACTCAGTGCCCTCTTAGTTACCTCACCCCCGGTTTTTTCCATGATTCCACGTCAGAAAAGTTAAGGGTATTGTTAAGGTGATGACCTTCCCCTTCTGAGATAGAGGACTGTAATGATTGCCGCTAGCACCATTATCAGTACCAGTAAGGCGGTTTCTATGGGTCCAAAGGCCCCCTCACTCTCTATGACCGTTGTGACGATGGTGGTGAGACCGGGCTGTCGAGAACCCGAACCTGGGTGGGAGATTTCAGTGGTTGATGCGGGCTTAGGCGATGGTTTGGCTGTAGTCCCTTCTCCACTTCCAGATCCCGGCCCGGATCCAGCTCCCGGGATCACTACCATATCCATGACTCTATTCAAGCCCTCAACGACCTTCTCCACCTCTCCGCTATCGAGATACACCACATATATATCCCCTACATACCTAGCCACGTAGAGTCTGTTCTGAACAAGGCCTATGCCGGTGATGTGGTCGAATATCTTGTCAACGACCGGTTCTGCAGGTCCGTCTGCCTTGAAGCGGTACAACATGGACTGACTACCTACGTAGTAAGTGCCGTCGTCGTAGGTGATGGGTCCCCATTTATGGTCTACCATAGACAGGTCCTTGAGTACGGACACCTCGTATGTGCTCAGGTCCATACTCATTATCCTGCCATTTCCGTCCTCTGAAACGATGAGCTTATTCCCAACGACTATCCCGTACATGTTCTGAAGATGCTCATTGGGCTGGTTGGTCAGGTTGGCGATCGCCACTACTCCGCCCTCACCGTCGAGTATGTAAACTCTATCATTCTTGTTATCGAGCGCGGCGAATCTCCCACCGGGGAGAGGTACTGTGGTGAGGCAATAGGGGGCTTTCACATTTATCTCCTTGAGAATGTCCCCACCTAGAGAGATCTCGTACATAGGCCTGCATCCCGTGTAAAGCTTATCGCCGTAAAGGGTTAGAGTATACCCTGTAACATTCTTGTTGAGGACCTCCGCACTTCCTCCTGAAATCTTCAACAATCCTTCTCTGGTGAGCACAAGCAGGGTGTCGGGAATCTCCCTCAGTACCTTTCCTTGAACTTGCAATGTGGAGTTGGATAAGCCAGCATCCTTCCCTGAAAAGGCTAGAGATCGGATTCTCGGGGTAAATATGTCAGGAAAGAACGCTTGAAGGATGAGGAAGAGCAGCAATAGGAGAAAGAGGGACCTCCATCCCATTGCCAACTCCTCTTAAGATAGTTCAACTACGCACTTAATTTAACCCTATTGGTGATAAAGCGTTGAACGATTCGCCTTCGATTGCCGCCCTGATGCCAGTGGGTAACCTCCTTCATTCGAGATTTGTTGTGACCTGCTGATTCGCCGCTTCACACCCTGATGGTAGCTTTACTAGGGAGTGCTCTGTGGTAATACGTTTCTAGATTTAGTATTACTAAATTAGCATCTGGGTCAAAATGATAATATGGCTTTTATTATGTAAGATTTTTTATAAGTTACTGCTATTATCAGTCTATTTAAAAACATTTAGATGACAGAATCGATAATAATCTGCTGTGACGTGGCAGGAGAAGCGTCATCATTGTGGTAATACTTTTATTTTGATCGTATTACTTTGAACGGTCAGTCCTATGCCGACGAAGGTCTCCACCAAGGGCCAACTCGTCTTACCTGTGAAGATAAGAAGGAAATACGGTATCTCACCGGGCAAGGAGGTAGAGGTGCTGGATTTCGGGTATGAGATAGTGATCGTTGCGCCGCCACCAGGTAGGGGCAGGGGTATCCTGAAGTTCAGGGGTAACCCGCTGGAACTGGTAAGGGGGGTCAGGGAGAGATCATCATGAGCTTCGTCCTCGACATAACGGCCATCATAACTTACCTCTCCGATTTAAAGGGGGCCGATCTCCTAGAAGAGATCCTTGAAAAGGCGTCTAAAGGTAAGGCGAGGATCTATGTGAATTGTCTAACCATCTCAGAGCTTTACCACGTGATAGGTAGCGAGTACACTACTAAGAAGGCTAACGAGACCGTGGCTGCGGTGAAGAAATGGCCCATCTCCCTAGTACCGTTAGATGAGGGAATAGCCCTCTCTGCCGGTAGAATAGCGGTGGAGTCTGGGGTATCTCTTCAAGACGCCGTTGTGATAGCCACGGCCATGGACAAAGACGCTGCCGTGGTGACCTCCAACCAAAAGATAGCTGAATTCTTTGAGGACACGATAGTACTGGGAATCGATGGGGATGAGTAGGAGTTAATTGGCCCTTTTGACAGCGGATGTGCATATGTAGTGTGGAGACGGCCGCTCGAGGGCACCAGTAGGGTATTTGATGTGGGTTTTAGTTAAGTGGGATCGATGATGTACCGCTTAGTACCATACCCAATTCGATCATGCGCTTTCAATGGAACAAGCTTCATCGTTTTGATCTAGTGGGAGCTTGAGCTTCCCGGTAATGCACTCCCCTCTGCTTGCCAAGATGGGATCATGGAATAAGTGATTCTAAATGGCACGATCCTGTTAAAAATCTGAGGAGGAAGCGTAACTTATATTTGGGAGACACCTCTGACTTTGTGAATGCTAAGCGATCTGAGGAGGAGCGTTGTAGAGAGGAGATCCAGCAAGCCGAGAGAGAAGGGCATCACTATGGTACTCGATAAGCTCAGTCAGCCCCCCTCGTGTCTAGGACTTGAGTATAGGGCTCCCTACATGGATTACGTTAAGATAGGCTGGGGACTCCCCATCCTTATCCACGAGGATGTGTTGAAGGAGAGAATCCGGTTGTATCACGAGCATGACGTAGATGTGGGCCTGAGCGGCACTCTAATGGAGCTGGCAACAGTGAAGGGCAGGGTCAAGGATCTATTCGAGGAAGCATGGTCACTCGGCTTCAACATAGTGGAGATAAGCTCCGGTATAGTGGACATTCCCATGCAAGAGAGGCTGGAGCTGGCAGATTATGCTCATTCCTTGGGATTCAGGGTGACTTTTGAGGTAGGTAAGAAGGATCCCAGTAGAAAACTTCCACTTCGTAGCGTCATAGAAGAGATAAGATTGGCGCTTGAGTTCAGCAGAGTGTGGAAGGTCATTATTGAGGGCAGGGAGTTCGGTAAGGCGTCTTGCCTTTTCGACGAGGAGGGGAACCTCAAGTCCGACTGGTTCTCAGCTCTGATATCGACATTCAATCATGAGGACATCATATTCGAGGCACCGCTGGTGAAGCAGCATGTCGAGCTGATAAGGAGACTCGGACCTAACGTGAACTTGGGAAATATAAGGATAGAGGATGTTCTCTCGCTAGAGAGTCTCAGGTTGGGTGTGAGAGGAGATACTTTTCTGATAAAGTCGAGAGAGAGTCTGACAGGGGGTTCTCCCTCTGAAAAATTTGTTCTATACGTTTTAAGGCAATTTGGACCGATGAGTTCCTCGGAAATAAAGAAAAAGACTGGATTGCCACCGAGAACCATATATAAAGCCCTAAAGAATTTGAAGGAGAAGGGCCTCGTGGAACAGCTTTCCTTGGGTGGAACAACGGTATGGGCAGCATCTCACAGATAAAATACTTATAAAAATACTTAACGATTAACTTATTTAGCTTAACCATCGTGTATTCATGTGAAGCTTTGAAGCCCAGTCTTGAAGGCATGTATCGCACTCGTGTCGGGGTGTTGGATCGCGCGCTGGGCACATCATGCAGGGAGGATCGATTTCTTCACCTACGTCTCGCTTGTATCCCTCATCTCGCCGCTCCTTATCATTAGGAGAGATTTGGAGGAAGCATTAGAGCTGTCCCATCTTTCGGTAGTCTCTTCAATTCTATTGGTCATATTACTGGCAATACTTTCCGCATTCATCACGGTGCCCTACACTCTGGGGCTCGTTTCGACTTTCGCCCCCCTTATAGTACTGGGGATCGTTCATTTCGCCCTTCTCCTAGTTGGGGTCACCTTCCTCGCGATAATAAGAGAATTCCTGATAGGAAGGTTGCTGGAACCCCTATGCTCAATCAAAAAGGCCTACATACAATACGGGAAGAAGAGAAACTCCGATTGCGCAGAGTCACTTAACGCCCGATCTCCACACAGGACTGAGTCAGGGGTGGCGCATGAGCATCCCGAGGAGGGGACTATCGGAGATCTCTTTGTTCCACACATGCGAATCTCTCCTCATTAATCCTGCCAAAAGTCCCTTGTTCTCATATATATTTACCGAACCGAATATCCATGAAAACCGTGCTCTCTTCTCCCAAGATAGTGCTTGAGAGATATGCCGATAAGGCTTACCCCACCACGCCTAATTCACATCCAATACCACTCCTATGTTTGACCAAAATGACCTCTCCTATTGGGAATGCTGGCGTATGATGGCGTAGCTCCGAGCGATATGCCTAGAATCCTATCATCATTCTAAGATACCTCTATTCTCCTGAAGTTTCCTCTTGAGAAGGCGGAGCCTCTCCGTCCTAGATAGGGATTCCAGTTCCTTCTGCAGCTCCTTCTTCAGATCCTCCAATCTTAAGTGAACATATAGGGCCTCCCATAGCATCATTCCGTTCCTCAACGTCTCGCTATCGCTCCTCGTGACGAACCTGAGACCGTCCAGAACGGCCTTGATCCCCATCTCCTCCGGAGCTCGCTTCTCCTCTCCCTTTATGTCGGCGGCATGCACGATCTCAGTCATTCGCTTCACGTACGGATCCTCGATCGAGTACCTCTCAACTATGACCTCGAAGGTGCACTTGCCATCCCTGTGCCCGTGCTCGACTCCCTTGATATCGAAGGGTATCCCGTATTCGGGCTTCAATTCCTCCTCAGGCCAGTCGATTAAGATGAACTCAGCTTCAGGATCAACGAATCTCTTTATCAACCATGCCGATGCGGTCCTGTCAACTCCCGGGAAAGAGCGGGTCACCCACTTCATCCCATCCCCCAACTAAAGGAGAGAGGGCCTTATAACCTCTCTAGGTCGGAAAGTTAATATGCAGTCCTCTCAAGTAGAAGCATGCCAGTCGATCCCATCTTTTTGGATCTCGTCAACTACGGGATATGTCGTGTCCTGAACGAGAGGTTGGGCAAGGAGGCTACAGAGGATGTCTTCAGGGAAGTGGGGAGGGTGTGCTACCGGAGGGCCAAGGAGGGAGGACTGATAGGGTGGAGGGAGGACCCCCTCGATACTCTAGTGGAAGTAGCCAAGTTCTTAGAGAGGATGGGGTACATGGAGAGGATCGAGGTGACTAAGGTAAGTGAGGACGAGCTCGTTCTAGACATGTACGGCGTGTCGGTACTCGAATCCTCCATAGAGCTGGTGGAGTCGGGGATGGCTCCCTCCCACTACATGACCAACCTCATGTTCGCGGCCCTCGAGGATCACGGCATAACCGCAGAGCTGATAGATCTGGGATTCGATAGGGAGGGGAATCACGTAAGGGAGAAGTGGGTACTCAGGAGGTGAGGCTGGTTCCGGTAGGAGGATACGGGATCCCTTGGACCATCACCGCTCACCTAACGTAGCGATTACCTTAAGGCTCCCTCCCTCATCAGATAGGTGAGCTGATAAGAGAGCACCCGCCTCCTCAGGTAGTTGAGGCGACCCATCAGCCTCGCATTCAGCTCCTCCACAGGGCTCGATAGCATGCCATATTTGGAGAGAAGCCACCAGTGAATTTCCTCCAGTTCCGCGTCGAGGGTCGTGTTGAGCGAGGCATCCATCAGGTACACCAGGAGGTCCGAATGCGTGGAGAACCCCCTCAACAGGTCCATCCTCGCGCTTTCCGATGACCTCTCTCGATCACCCTTTCCTCCATCATGTCGGCTATCCTCCTCCCAGTTTCCTTGGCGAACACGATTAGCGGGGCTTCTCTGAGAAAGAGTTTGGATATCAGCGAGGGATGGGCCTTCTTCAGGATGCCCAAGGCCCTCTCTATGACGGGATTCCCAAGAAGGAGGGGAAGATCCAAGAGCTCCCGACCTACCGGGACCACCCTCAGCATCACTGACGCCTGCCCTACATCCAAGACTTCAACTAAAAGATTGGCATTCCCTCATCACCGGACGGCGCAAAGTCGATGAGCGGGAAAACTACTAAATAGTTCAGGGACTCGACAGAGGGATGCACTGGGACAGGAGGCTGGGGGTGATCGCTAGCCTAGTGGCGCTTCCTCTACTCCTCTCGGCCACGGGATTGTTGGAGATGTACCTCGCCGGTCCCCTGCCCCCCGGCTGGGGAGGGGATGCCTACGGCCACCTCTTCAAGATATGGAAGCTGCACTCTCAGGGCTTCTCCCCTTGGATAAAGGACTGGTACTCCGGCTACCCCTTCCTCAGGTTCTATCCACCCCTCTCCTATCTAATGGCCTGGGCGGCCTCCATGCCTCTGGGAGACCCAGCTCTAGCCTACAAGGCGATCATCACCTTGAGCTTGGTGATAGCCTCCCTATCCGCCTACCTTCTGGGTAGGGAGCTGGAGCTCTCCGAGATACCCTCCATCATCATGGGCATCTCTTATTCCATCAACCCCTGGCTCTTCAGAATGATATCACCTGAGGGGAACTTCCCGAGGGTCGTGGCCGCCTCCTTAGCACCCCTCTCTATAGCATGTTTTGTAAGATTGGCTAAGGAGAGGGACAGCAGACCCATCTGCGCCCTTCCGATCGCAGCACTGCCGCTGACGCATCACTCCCTAGCTGTAGTCGTGGCGCCGCTCGCCGGATTCCTCTGGTTAGCTGCCCTAGTCGACGAGACTCCGAGGCTTGAGGACTTGGCCCTCAGACTCAAGAACACTCTCTCCACCGTGGTGTGGGCTCTAATAATCGCTTCCTTCTGGATATTCCCTTTCATCCTAGAGAGAAACCTGGCGCACTTCCTGAATGAGAATTCCATTGATTACCTCTACACGAGGCAGAGCGTACCCTTAGTAGCTCCTTTTATCGACTCGGGGCCTTGGAGCTTCTATCAGGGAAGCACTAGGATGCTGCTAGCCTTCCTCTCCCTCCCAGCCTCCATACTTGTGATGAAGAGGTCCCAAGAGGCGGATATAAGGGTATTATCGACTCTAATCTCCTCGTCCCTGGCTCTGGTCTCCCTTCTGCTCAGTTTGGGGGCTAAGGGCCCCGTCCCTTGGCTGAACAGGCTGCCACTCCTGAGTATGATCCCGCCCTACAGGTGGCTGGACCTCACCCAACTGTCGGCAGCAGTGGCGCTGGGAGGCCTGCTTGAGATGCTTGCCGGCCTCTCGAGGAGGAGGTGGCTACCACTCCTCCTCATCCTCTTGGTATTTCCCCTCTACGTTGAATCAGCACCAAGAATGACCTATTTAGCAGGGACAGACTTCGATCCGGACTTAGGAAGGGCGCTCCGATTGGTGGGGCGAGATCCTGGCGCGTTTAGGTTCCACCAGCAGGGGATCATATTCAGGCTCGGCTCCATGGTCTCTTACTCCCCAGTACTGGCTGGTAAACCCTCCTTGAACGGATGGTACAGACAAGGGGATCCTCTGTACCCTCAACATGTTCAGATGGAGTGGGAGATCGAGAACGGTAGGAAGGAAGTTGGTGAGAAGCTAGCGGCTTTTGGTGTGAAGTACGTGTTGGTGGACCTGAACGTAAGCAGGGGTCTGAATCTACTTGAGGATTTGGGATTCGTGGAGGTGGGTAGATACGGTAGCATCGAAGTGCTGAGATGGGATTCGGGGTCGATGCTGAGCTGCGAGGGGTGCGAGCTGAAGATGGAGGAGTGGAGGGATGGCTACATAAGGTTCAGGTACAGCTCCAATTCCAGCGCAGAGGTGAGGGTCTCGGAGGCTTGGTATCCCCACTGGACCGTCAAAGTGGATGGCCGTGATGCGGGGGCTCCCGAGAGGGATGAGCTGGGCCTCATACTAATCCACATGGAGCCGGGAAAACATGTGGTGGAGCTGGTGTTCAGGGATCCTCTCCTCATGCTCTTGCAGGCAGCGTCTCTGATGGCCACAATATACGTGCTGGTAAGATCGCTAATGCCAAGGCAGGAGAAGTGGAGGAGACCTTGGACCTAACTCCAGCCATCTCCACTCATCTTGGATCGATTATTACCTTCCTCAGGAGATGACGATCTGCGGACCTCCCCAACTCGAGGGGATTGTCTGAGAGCCCGTCTCTGTTACCCTCGAGGAAAAATCCTCTCATTGTATAGTGAAGCGCGACCACAAATTTCGAGCTGCTCTGCCACTTCACTGGGACTTAAGCCTGATGCAGCTGTGGGCCGTGGCGATGTGTCACCGCGCAGGGGGTCGTGAACGATGCTAGATCGTCAAGAGTTCGTCACCAGAATTAACTTATATCTGGGGCATGAGATCCTTCTATATGAAGACATCCAGTCTCGTGAGCGACGTCGAACAGCTCATTCGCTCTAGCAGGTTTCACCAGCTCCTCGATATGGCGAGAGATGAGAAAGACTTCAACAGGCTTCTTGCAAGTTCGGTAGGAGGCGATGCCAACACAGTGATCAACGGCGTTGAAGCTGATGTTCTCAGGGGAACTGAGGCTCTGGAGGTGAAAATAAAGCCCGAAAGATTCTTTTATGGATTCTGTCAGGCCGTGGCTCTTGAGGAGGTAGCCGGTATCGGCTCAGCTGGTTTACTTCATATAGTTGATGCTTTGGACGAAGGGTACCTGTCACGGGTAACCGCGATGGGGAGAAGGCTGGGTATAAGACTTATCATTTACTCTCTCATGGATAAGAACTGTGTCATCATCTAGGATAATATCCTTCATATCCGCCTCAGGCGGCGTTGGCAAGACCACCCTCTCCCTAGCCCTGGCTGCCTGGTTGGTCAAGATCCTGAAGGTCAACCCCTATGACATTCTCTTGGTGGACATGGATCCCACGGCCGGTCTTAGCCTAGCTGTCATGGACAATGTGTCATACGATCGTGTAGTTGAGGGCAGGATGACCCTAGAGGCAATGTACGAGGATTCTATCAAACATAGGAAGAATATCCTGGTGGACGACTACCTGAGCCCTGCTAGGATAGGAGACATTCCGCTCAGGATCCTCTCTCCCGGAGAGAATTTCGTTGATGTCATCGACGACGCATGGAAGTCTGGGAAACCTGGATCTATATTTAAGCGGCTCTTTGAGAAAGCCGGGGTATACTCAAAGTTCAAGTACGTCATACTGGACAGCGCTCCCTTCTTCGATCTGCGTTACACCGTTCTAAGTATTTTCCTCTCCACCTCCTACGCGGTGGTGCTTAGACCTGCCATCATAGACTGTAAGAGGACTCTGAGGATGATCGACAAGTTGGAGCAGTACTACGCGGATGAGATGGGAGGCATCAAGGAATTCTACTCTAGGTTCGTGGGCATAATAAACCTGGCGCCTTCGAATCCAAGTGAGATGGAGTACAGGTTGCTCCGAAATCTGGGGTACAGAGGAAAACCAAGTGAAGGTGAGGCGAAGACCCTCAGGAGGAACGAAATGATAGAATCCCTGGCCGCATTGCTGAAGGAGCTTGAGGGCAGGATCACCATACTCAAGCATTTCATCACGAGAAGTGTTCAGATCTTGAGACTCGATCTGGGCGGCAGGGAGAGGGGGGGGTGAGGGAACCAGCGGGTTTCTCTCGCTGGTAGATCCTGTCTTGCGGGAGATGGCCGAGAAGCTGGGATGGATCCCCTTCTAACCGATCGGATTCATCTGAATGCGTGATTCGCGCGAGCATCAGGGGCTCGGACTGTGTCCATGTCGGGTGCGAGTCCAACGACTGCCCGGTAATTTCACCGAGAGGCGACTACATGATAATTTCGGCCAATTTGCTTTTTATTCCATCCAATTGAGGCCGAGTTGGATGAAGATCCTCACCAGAGCTTCAACCCAATATGGTGAGCTCAAGCTCGTCGAGGGGATGGTCGAGGTACTCCATGAGATGCCCATGAGGAACTCCGTCATCATGGTCTTCCCCAGCTACAGATCCCTGCATAGCATCTCGGCCATCAGCACATCCGGTGAGAATGAGAAGATCCTGGGTGAGATAGATCTAGTCCTCTTTCAAGAGGCTGGGATGACATGGCTCCACGCTTTCGAGTTCAAGACAACCCTGAAGCCTAGGAGGGTGATTAAGCAGGTAGATAAGGCGAAACTCGTGGCAGATCTCATCCGCCTCTGGCTGGAAGGGAGGGGAATCAGGGTCCTCTCTTGGAGTTACACTATTCTAGTTAGGAAAGCCATCAGTGAGATCGAGAGGGAGTACCTAAGAGAGCGGCTCATCGGGGTGATCAGCTGGAACGAACTGTCGAGGGAAGGTAAAGGGATCATGAGGAGGATCTTGAAGAGAGATGTCTCAGAAATCAGAAATCTTAAAGTCATCACGAGGAGGCCTCGTAAGAGGCCTGTGAGGGGAGAGAGAAAGGGGACCCAGAGGTTGCAGGAGACATGAAGCGATTGCGGGCCGCTACAAGTGATATCACTCCCCTCACGAGAGCTTACATGGTGGGTGTAGCAACCCTCCATTGACTCGGGCTAATTCTGAACGCTATACCGATCCTGACAAAGCTAGCATCCTTTTCGAACACCATGAGCGTGGGATAAGAGGAAAAATGTGAAAGAAAACATTGAGAAAGTGGGTGAGGATAAGAGAGTCGCCTCCTAGCCTGAAGCTGCTCACTCAAACTACACCGAGCGTGCGAACCACCGCGATTACCTTTATTACCTATGTAATCAAATTCACTTAGGTGAATCAGATGACCCTAGTGATAAAGAACGCGGACGAAAGGCTGGTGAGGGAGTTCAAGGCTGAAGCAATCAGGAGAGGGCTGACCCTTTCCCAGGCGTTCGAAGAGGCGGTCAGGGTGTGGCTCGACCTGAAGGATAAGCTCCTGATCACGGAGCAGGATGTCAATAACCTGGCTTACGAGTCCCTCAAGGAAGAGCTGAGGAAGCAAGAGGGCAAGTACGCGGTGATCGCGAGGGGAAAGCTGGTGGGGCTCTTCGACTCTCTGGAGGAGGTTGCATCCGCTCTCAAGGGCCTGAGGCCCCCGATCAGGAACGCCTTGGTCGTGAAGATCGGGGAGGATGATAGGACAAGGAGGGAGCTAGAGTGGCTGGGAGGATCTTTAGAGCTGGAGAGTGTATGAAATACGGAGAATCGATAGTCCCCTATCCCAGACTGAGGTTGAAATTGCTCAACGTCCTTCTGCAGGAATATCCTCAAGAACTGGACTTCATGGTTGATACCGGGTTTGAGGGGTCTCTACTCGTTTCCGAGGACGTTTACAGGTTCTTCGAGGTGGGTGAGATTCCCAGAAAGTACTGGAGGATTTACAGATCTCTGTCCGGCGTAATACCCATGAGGACAGCCAAGTCTATCGTCCTACTGGGTGACGAGAGGATCGAGACCTACGTGGAATCGCCGCTGATGGGAAAAGGGAAGATGATAGTGGGAAGGGAGGTGCTAAGATTCCTCCGCCTCCTGATGGACGGTCCGGAACGGCAGACCTGCATAGTCACTCCAGAGAAATAGGTTTCCGCCCTCGCAAAACCCTTGTATGTAACCCTCATTCCCTAATGAACTCCGACCTGAGCCCGTACTTCTCAAATACCCTGAAGTCGGAATCGAGGGTCAGGAGCAGCTTATCGTGGGCTATCGCGGATGCGGCTATGAAGAGGTCCTTAGCGGGAGGAATGCGTCCCTCGCTCTTCAGGTCCCGGTACATGTTCCCAGCTAGCTTCGCCGATCCCTCGTCAAACGGAAGCTTGGGGAGCTTCTCGAGCATGAGCTCCTCCCTAGGCTTCAGACGGGCACAGTGCAGTTCGAATAGTGTAACGGTAGAGATCCCGTAGTTCAGGCCAAGCTCAATGAGGCGGTCTCTCACCCTTTCATTACCCCTGAATACCTCTATTATCACGCTTGTGTCAAGGAGCGCATCCATTTGCCCACCTCTTCGACCTCTCTCTTGAGCTCATCGGCTTCCACTTCGCTCCTCGTTCCGAATGCTATCATCAAGATTTCGGCGTTGCTTTTCTTCCTCAAGAGAGACCTTATTACATCGGAGAAGCTCCTGCTCCCCTTGATCCTCTTCAACTCCTCGTAAACATCATCGGATATCGTTATCGTCTTGGGCATACATGCATGTATGAGTCCGAGAGATAAAAGTTTGATGTTCACGCCGATGGGTCGTCCGGCGCGGGTAAGGACGGGATGGTACGGGTGATTGATTCCTCTTGGAGTCAGGGATATAAAGCTGGCTGCACGACTCGGTGGAAGTGGAGGTCTTGACGGTGAAACTCAGGGATGTCTTGGAGAAGGATAGCCTCCCATATCCCGACAGCTGAGGGAACAAATGGGCGAACTTGAATTCAGAATATTCTGGGAGCGCGTCCCATATCCCTGCAGGGAAAGGATGTTCATCGTATTGGGGCTCCTACTGACCAATATAATATCCTCAGGGAAGGCTACCGAGCTCTTGGATCTGAGAATAAAGTGATTAGAGGTATATATGTAACCTACGAGTCCAAGGGACGAAGCTCTCCATAAAATGGTGGTGGAGTGAGCATCGAGGAATCGCGCGCGATATTCCATTCTACATTAGCTCTTACCAACCTATGCGCCGATGACCTCTATCCCCAATCCTTCAAGCTCCTTCCTCTTCTTGAGGATGTCACCATCGAAAGTCAGGAACTCCTTCTCTCCCATCAGGAGGCAGGAGGCTACATGGAGTAAATCTAAGGTCTTCAACCTGATCTTGTCAGCCACCCTGAATGCCTCCTTGAGGACCTCCTCAAACCCTACCTCTGAGACCTCCACCCCAGCCTCCTCCATGGAGTATATTGCTAGGGCCTGAGGATCGCTAAACCCAGCTCTAGAGTACACTGAAGCCAGTTCAACGAGTGTGAGGAAGGAGGAGACCTTATTGGAACCCTCCAACACCTTTACTGCTCTCCCGTGATTGGGATCTGCTTCATCCATGAACGCTACGATCACGTTGGTGTCTACGTACACCCCCATCACCTCGATCTGCCCTCCTGGAGGAGCCTCCAGAGGTCACCCCTTCTTATCCTGTATCCCTCCCTCCTCAATCTCTCAACGTCCCTATATATCCTCTCCCAGCGTTCCACTTCCTCCTTGGCTCGGGATATTCCCCTCTCTATCATGATGTTTATGGCGTGAGATCTGCTCCTAGCTATGCCATACCTCACCATCTTATCGGCCAGATCGACAACATCCTTCCTGACCTTGACGGATATGGTCACGCTCACAGTAGCATAAGGTATACCATGGTATATAAAGGTAATTTTGGGTAACAATTCCCCTCTCATGGAGATCTTTAAGGACCTCTATCCTCCTCTCACTAGTAGAGGATAGCGGCTCTATCTCCCTCTCGAATCTTTCAAGGCGAGCGCAGGAATGCTATCACTCTTTCACCTAAGGCCGAGGAGAGGGCTTCTAACAAACGGACGAGTCCCTGTACCTTGGGGAAGTCACCCACCGATTTGCCGGAGTGTATTTAAGGTATAACTGCATGGCCTGCTCTACAAACAGGAGAGTGAAGTTGTAATTGCCCTTCTCGAAGGCTCTCTGGCTTCCTTCTTTAATTGCTCCGCCCCCTCCTTAGGAATTCCATCCGGTGTAAGACGGTTGAGAGTTATTAAGCACGCGATAACGCGCGTGGTTAGTGGTGGTACCGAGCACTGCATCCGAGCCGGGTAGTATCTACTATAATTACTGGGGAACACACTAAGCCAGCGCTACTCGTGATTCGGAGGATCGTTATGAATGATATAATGCTGTAGATACCCAAGATCGTGCAATTCCGCTATAGAAGGGCGACACCTGTGAAGTTAGAGCTAGAGGAGAGCAAGGAGTATAGGCCACCCTAAAAGGCGTTACATTGGCCACGTAAAGGAGTACAGGTATATGCTGGCGAATTCCTCATACCATGCCTGCTATCGCTTAAGCATAGTATAGGCTTCAGAGAGATGACGACATCGCCGCGAGGTAAGCGAGTTCAATGCAACCGCCTGAGTGACGCGCTGTAGAACGGATTCCCGATTTCACACTCTGATGGATTCGCTACATTATTGGTATAATAATAGGAGGCTCAAGGGCTTTCTCCCTCTATATGAGCCTATTAGGACAGGAGGGGCCCTTATGAAGACTTTCCTTATGAGAGAGGGGGAGGGAAAGGGGAAGATATATCCAGAGTGCTGGAGAATAGTGAGAAAAAAGATATACCAGAAGATCCTAGATACTGTCGGGATAACTAACTAAAGCGAGCTACGAGAGGAGACCCGGTTATCGAAGACAAGTGTTAGCAGGGCATAGGGAGCATGTGTTTGTTAAGAGAAAAAAGAAAAGGTACGAGAAACGTGGATATTTTGAAATAATGCAGCATATTCCTATTTTCTTCTCTTTTTTCAACTTCAATTCGTGAAACATTTGTAGCTCTAGGAACCCCATCAGTAGCGGGGATGGCGATCCGGTTACATCGGTATTCGCGCGTATCATCTATCGTTGATTTGGGTTATAATTTAATATAACCTAGGTCAATGAATTTGTGATGTATAGGAAAATCCCTCTAATGAAGGTGTTGAGGGGCAACATGCTTAGAATAGCAGAGGTGCAGGATGTCCTGTTACTGGAACTGTTGAGAGGCGTTGACTTCGTGATTCATGGGGGTACGGCCATATGGAGGATCTACGGCGGAAAGAGGTTCTCGTACGATGTGGATATATACTGCCAAGACGTTGAGAGGATCCCCAGCATACTCTCTCCAACTTTGAACATCACTCGGATGAAGCTCACACCCTCTAGGGTCCTTTACCTGAGGATCAGCAATGAAGCTGAGGTTGAACTTGAGGCCTCCCCCATGTTCGAGGAGAGAGAAGTAATCGAAGGGGACTTTTGGTTGATTGACGGTAGCACCGTCGTTGTCAAGACCCTCACGCCCTGCTCGCTTCTGGAGGAGAAGGTGCATGCCTATGCGAATAGGAGGAAAGCCAGAGATCTATATGACATATACTACCTCTTGGATCTATGCGAGGATGCTAGCGTGAAGGACCTGCTCAGGCACATCCTTCCCCTATTAAGGGAACCTCCACGCGATTATCCCGTATTGAGGGAGATCGTCCTGATGGGAAGGCCTCCAAGTTTCGAGACAGTCGTCAGGAAGGTGGAGAGATTTGCCCACTAAGTACTCAGAATTCATCGAAAGACTTAGAAGGTCATCAATCTTCACGTTCAGATCTGTCGAGGCAGTCGTGGGGAGGGACTACGCTAAGCTACTCATCCACAATTTGAGAAGGAAAGGGCAGATAGTCGAGCTGTTGAGGGGAGTTTACACCTTTAAGAAGTCCCCCTACATGATTGTAAAGGCTATTCCAAGGGCCTACATTGGATTAGGCTCGGCGGCGTTCCTCCACGGGGCATGGAACCAGGTGACGGCCGTGACCGTGCTCTCTCCAAACGTGTCCAAGACTGTGAGGTGGGGCATCAGGCAAGTAGCTGGTTTCAAGGTGGTGCTCAGGAGGATCTCGGGTAAGATGTACTTCGGGTATGAGTACAAGTATCTGGACGAGATAGGCGAATGGATAAGGGTTTCTGATCCCGAGAAGACCTTGATCGATCTGATTTATCTCGGGTACCCAGCGAGGGACGAGATCATACCCCGGCTGCTCGAAATGGTTGATGTGAGTAGATTAAGGGAATACCTTCGCGAGATGGAGGAGAGGCGCGTTAAGGGGCGTAAGAAGGTAGGGGAGGAGGTAGACCTCTGGCTAAGTCGAATTAGGTAGGCTCCCTCAGATCGCGCGTGAAGTACGTCAGCGAGGGATAGAGTCGCCCTCCTAGACTTAAATGACGTTCCTCAATCTCCTCCCAACCATGTATATCTACTCACCCTACAAAACTCGGAACTCACTTATCACGACCTCTATCTCCTCTTACAGTGGTATGCAAAGCCTCGTCGGTTTGCTTTTAAGCTCAAGCACGGAAGGCTTAAGGGAACATAGGTCGTAAAAAGCAGGCTTCACTCTCTGATGGCCAGAAATATCTCTCAACTCATACCTTAGAGATCCCCTACTATGGCTGAAGTTGACAGGTACCGCACGCCTCCATTAAACAGTTCTCCATCTCTGTTTGCTAGCATCACCCCCCAATCTCCTAACGTACCTTCTATATTCCCTTCCCAACTTTCGTATGAGCTTCTCATCAGCTGTATAGGCGAAAGTATCCCTGACGATCGCTAAGGCCACGTACGAGGCATCGTACAGGGTTATATCGTTCTCGTACGAAACCTCCACAACTTTCTTGGCGTACTCCCCCCTTAAAGGATGAAGGGAGAAGGAGTACGCCTCCAGAGCCTCGGAAATCAGTTTTAGCTCATCTTCCGAGAAGAGCCTCTTGTAGTAGAGGGCGTTCAGCACCTCGTACGTGATGAGCTCAGGAGCGATTATCCGTATTTCTCCTTCCACGTACCTATCCCTGATCTCTAAGGCTTCCTTAGACCCTTCTTCCTCCACGAACCACTTCACCACGACGCTTGCGTCAAGTACTACCTCCTCGCTCATCCCTGAACCTCCTCACTATCTCTTCAGCCTTTGCCTCTCCCCTGCTCCTCTTCCTCACTCTCTCCGTTATTAGCACGGCCTTAGCTAGATTCCTCCTCCTCTCTTCCATTATCTTACTCCTTATAGCGCTCCTTATGAACTCACTCCAGTTTATTCTGATATGCTCCATCATCCTCTTGGTCTCATCATCAATCCTAACGGTAATTACTGTCATTACGTACACAGTAAGTATTACTATTATATAAGCGATGCGTGACTTGAGGTGACACTAGTCCCCCAACCCCTCATAATCCACTTCTCCTTCTACCTCACTTTACTTTGCATAAACTAGTGACGCTCATCAAGCATCAAGCCCAGTAAACTTGGAGGTAAGCTCCTCTCTAGTTGTCTGCAGCGATCCATCAACCGCACGCGTTGTGTCGGAGCACATCCACTTGCTCACCTCTTCGACCTCTTGTGAGTTCACCAGCTTCCGTTCCACCACTCATTCCGAATATCATCAAAACTTCGACTTCCTTTCCTTTTCTGCCTAGGGGAGTCACCTCACGCAGCGCGCGCGTAGGCGGAGTCGGTGGGAAGGCACGATATCCAGCCTATCACTATGTCCGGAAACGAACACTTTCCGGACACGAGTTCCTTGGGTATATAATGGTCGCGCGATGCTTTCAAGGGTTCTGGGGGGATTATTCTGCTGGAATGAGGAAAGCATGACCTCTAGCTCCACCGGCATGATCCTACGAGAGGATTTCCCTCACGACCCACCCTCCAGTTCCCTCCTACAAACGGTAAGACATTTCACTAGTTTCCACCGATTCACACCTTCAACTACCTTCAACTATGGAGAGGATACTAGGGGTAGAAGGTTTGGGGGAAGAGGAAGCCTCTTGCTTTACCCCCCATGCTCCTCTCACGGATAAACGATCAGCATCATCCCGTATGGATCTCCATGCCCTCGATAGCTCGCTGTATTGTATCTAATCGCGCTTCACCTCCGTTAATTTACCCACTCACCTCCTCACATGTTGCTATGGAGCGCTAGCAGGTTCTATGTGCCACCAAGCAACAGCAAGGAGTAGATTAGCGCGCGATGGCCATGAGGATGGTAAAAGGTCGGTCTTCTCGCTCAAGATGACCTTGACCTCCAGCACCATCTGATATCGAATATCCTGTGTAATCCCTCTAGGTTCATGTTGGGCAGGTACAACGTTATCGGGAACAGCAAAATCCATTCAGGGTGTAGCTCCACACCGTTTGGCTTTAGCTTGATCAACAAGCTCAGAAACATGGGTGAAACTGCGGCAAGCGTCAGGAGAAGCTCTGTTTTAGGCGCGCTTGCTTTCAACATCGCTTTTATTGCGAGCAGTCTTTTTAAAAATGATAAAAAAGATTCAAATTACACCCTGACATAGCATCTCATAATATAAATTTAGGTCGGGATCTAACTGGAAATGATATTGAATGTGAGGGGAGGTAATTCCATTTATCTGCTGGAACGCTATGCCTATGCTTTTTCCGTTTAATCGTAAGCCCGCCCCCTACATCAGCCATTGGATGCCAACTTTTTTAGGATATTATGCAGCCATATAACACGGGTGATCCTACCTGTCCTATGATAAGTCACCACCTGTTCCCCCTGAAGACTACTATATTGTGAAGTATGAGGATCTGATGGATTTTGTCACCTCCGTCTTCGTTAAACTTGGTGTGCCCGAGGAGCATGCCCGTTGGACCGCTGATAACCTAGTTACCGCCGATCTGAGGGGTATAAGCTCCCACGGGGTCGCAAGGCTGAAGAGGTACGTTGATGGAATAGTGAATGGAGCCGTGAAGACCAACCCGAACATACAGATCGTGAGAGAGGGTCCTGCCTACGCCCTGATCGACGGCGACTCCGGACTGGGTCAGGTAGTAGGTAGGAAGGCCATGGAGCTGGCGATAAAGAAGGCGAAGGAGGCCGGTATAGGTTTCGTGACCGTGAGGCTGAGCAACCACTTCGGCATCGCCGGCTACTACGCGATGATGGCCCTAGACCACGACATGATAGGCGTCACGATGACCAACGCAAGGCCCTTGGTGGCGCACACCGGTGCCTTAGGCAAGTGGATAGGGACTAACCCCATAGCGGTCGCTGCTCCGACGAAGACTCCGCCTCCGTGGGTGCTAGATATGGCCACGTCCATTGTGCCGATAGGGAAAATGGAAGTGTACACGAGGATGGGCAAGAAGGCCCCTCTGGGATGGGGTATTGATGCTCAAGGCAAGCTCACCGACGATCCCATGGTCATAAGGAAGGAAGGAGCTTTGCTACCGCTGGGAGGCCTTGGTGAGCTCTTCGGTGGCCACAAGGGTTATGGTCTCGCAGTTATGGTCGAGCTCTTCTCTGGAGTGCTGAGCGGCGCGGCCCTGCTGAAGGACGTGGGCCAGACCGAGGGCCCCGGGCCGAGCAATGTGGGGCACTTCTTCATGGCCATCAATATAGAGAACTTCATGCCCGTGGACGAGTTCAAGGAGAGGATGGACTACATGATACAGAAGTTGAAGTCAGCTCCGCTCCATCCGGACTTCAAGAAGATATGGGTGCACGGCGAGAAGAGCTGGCTCACCACCCAGAAGAGACTGAAGGAAGGTATACCCATCTACAAGAAGGTAATGGCCAACATGAAGGATGTAGCCGATCAGGTAGGCGTCGAGTTCCCCTGGAAGCTCTGATCCACCCTCAACCTCCTTTTTCAGGCACTTTCTCTTTCTCTTATATCCTTCATCCTCAATCGCACCATCATTTAATAACACGGGGTGCAAGTTACTTACAGGGGGTGTAAGTTGTACTTCTCGCTCGAAGTGAAATCTAAGAGGGATGATTTCTACGACATGGAAGCGGAGCTGGATTCGCTCATATCCGAGCTCCTTGATCCTATCTCGAGGATGGCCGTGGTGAAGGGCATCAGGAGGACTGGAAAATCGTCTCTCGTGAGAGTCACTCTATCAGAGCTAGATCTACCTTACGTGCTCATCGATCTGCGGCTCGGCGGATCTATCTCACCTGAGGACATCTACTCTTACCTGTCGGATGAATTGAGTAGACTCTTGGAGCAGGAAAGGGGGATCAAGAAATTCCTTTCTAAGATAAAGGAGGTAGAAATCGCCGGGTTCCGCATAGAAATATCGAGAAAGTCCCTGTCAACTGTTGGAAGATTGGTAGGTGCCCTTAATGAGTGGGCCGAGTCTGAGGGGAGTTACTTGGTGATGGCGTTCGATGAAGCGCAGGACCTCAGGCTCATCAGGGGTTTCTCGGAGCTGCTAGCGCACATCTACGACTATGAGGGGAGGGTCAAACTATTGCTGGCCGGATCTGAAGTAGGCCTCCTCGATCGCCTGCTGGGCAGGGAGGATCCATCCTCCCCACTGTTCGGTAGGGCCTATGCGGAGATTCAGCTCAAGAAGTTCCCTCGGGAGAGATCCTTGGACTTCCTCGCAAAGGGTTTCGAGCAGGTAGGGATAAGCCCTCCTCTGAGGGAGCTCGAGGAGGCTGTAGACAAGCTTGATGGGATCGTGGGTTGGCTCACCTACTACGGTTATCACCGGATGAGGATGGAGCACGAGGATGCCCTGGAAAGGACTATCTATGAAGGAGCTTCCCTGGCTGCTCGGGAGCTGGAGAATTTCCTGTCCATCAGGGGTATCGCGAGGAAGAGGTATGTGGAGGTCCTCAGAATCCTGATGAATCCCTCCAGATGGTCAGACGTCAAGAGGGGACTGACCATAGCGTTGGGAACTAGGATAAGCGATAAACAGATCACCACATATCTGAGAGAGCTCGTGGAGTACGGATTCGTCGAGAAAAGAGATGGGCTGTACGAGCTGGCTGACCCCTTGCTGGTGGAGGCGGTGAGGAGGGGGCTCGTGAGGTAGCGGGGATGGATAAGGAGGGAGGAGGGGGAGAGGAGGGGTTCACCCCTTTATCTTGTTTATCGAATCCTCCAAGGCCTTGAGTGAGGCCTCGAGTATGTCTGGACTGGTCCCGCTCGCTTCCACCTCACCTTTAGGTCCGAGAACCCTTATCAGCACCTCGCCTATCGCGTCGGTGCCGGATGAAATGGCCCTCAACCTGAACCTCCTGAGCTTGAAGTCCGGAACCCCCTCCAAAGATCTCATGGTATTCGCTAGGGCATCCACGGGACCGACGCCGAAGGACGCGGACCTGAGCTCCCTGTCTCCTACCCTCGCCCTCACTTGGGCCGTGGGGGTCACGCCGCTCCCAGTGACGACCATCCATTCGAGGACCTCGAACCACTTGCCCCCGCCCTCGCCGAGCACTTCCTCCACTATGGACCTGAAGACGCCCTCGGTTATCCTCACGCCTTCATCGGCCAGCTCCTTCACCTTAGCGAGTATCTCCTCCACCTTGGCCTCATCCACCTCATACCCCATCTCCCTGAGGGTCTGCACCACGGCAGTCCTGCCTGACAGTTTGCCCACGATGAAACGCCTCCTCCTACCGACCCTCTCCGGAGGGACGAGCTCGTATGTGGAGGGGTCAACCGATATCGCGTGGACATGCACGCCTGCCTCGTAAGTGTAAGTGAGGGGACCGACTATAGGGGCGATCTCGTATATAGGCACTCCGCTCAATCTCTCCACAAGCTCACTCACCTCAGACAGGAGCTGAAGCTGCACGCCCGTCTCTACCTTCGCGAGCACGTTGAGAGCGACTGCGACCTGCTCCAAGGGGGCCAATCCCGCCTTGGGTCCGAGCCCATTGACGGAAGTGTGAACCTGATCGGCCCCAGCGAGGACCGCGGCCACGGAATTTGCAGTGGCCATTCCCAGATCGTTGAAGAAGGCCACGCTTACGGGCTTGGTGAGGTGCTTCTTTGCCTCTCTAACCATGCTAGCGGCTCCCTCTGGCGTAAGCGCGCCAACAGAGTCGGTGAGATTTACCCTGTCGGCCCCAGCCTCCTCGGCACTCTTGCAGAGCCTCCAAAGGAAGTCCGGATCGGCCCTGGACGCGTCCTCGGCGGTGAACTCCACCACGGCTCCTCCCGACTTTGCCTTGCTCACCGAGTCAATCACGTGATTTAAGGCCTCCTCATAGCTCATTCTAAGCCTCTTCTCTAAGTGGAGCTTGCTTGCTGGCATGAAGATGTGAACGCAGTCCGCCTCAGTCTCCAAGGCAAGCTCCACATCTGTTGGGAGGGCCCTAGCCAAGGCGCATATCTCTGCGGAGAAGCCAGCTCTGGATATGCGCTTAACGGCCTTGACCACTTCGGAAACAGCCTTTCTCTCTCCCTCGGAGGCAGCGGGGAATCCAGCCTCTATCACATCAACGCCGAGGGCGTCGAGGTTCATGGCTATCTCCATCTTGGCTTGGGTTGAGAAGGATATTCCCGGGACCAGCTCCCCCTGGCTGAGGGTCGAGTCGAATATCCTGACCCGCCTCGACCCCTCTGGAATGGGGTTGAACGAACTCATAGGGCTTAGGCCGTTCCGTTCTATAAAAAGTGAGCATGTTAAAATTTTATCCGCGCATGCGCGCCCAAGCCTCCTCTGGCGGCCTAGAGGCCTTCGCCGGCAGGCTCACTACTTCAACCTCCACCTGTACCGGGAAGGGTATGGGACTGGCCATGCCCCATAGCAAGGCTTCGTGGTCGGAGAGCATCGCCAAGTAATTGGAGAGATCCTCCGCCTCAGTGTACTTCATGATGGCCTCCTGATCGTTCCCGTTCCTCAACCTGAAGGCCGCCACCGTGTTGGTCTGGCTTATAACGCTCTTGCTCACGTATGCCGGCCTCTGGGTCACCACCACGAAGCCCAAATTGTAGCCGCCGGCCTGGCTTATCGCCTCTATTATGGCCTGAGCAGCCCCTGCCTCGTAGGGATCCCCGACTATGGTGTAACCCCTCTCCGGAACCAGATACTGGGCTTCCTCTACGACGACGATGAGGGCGAAATCCCCCTCGTTCCTCCTAGACACGGCGTAATTGGTGAGCCTCCTTACCATCTCCCTGACCGCATAGAATTGGTCCTCGTACCTCGTGTCTGAGGAGAAGTCCACTACGACGAGGGGGTTCTTCCTCACCTCCTCGACCACGTCGAGGCCCCCGCCCCCAGCTACCAAGTTGGGGAACTCCCTCCTCAACCTCGCCTCTACTTCAGCCACGAGGGAGGATTTGACCCTCATCTCCCTCGCTAACCTCCTGAGCGCCCTGATCAGGGATTGGAGGTCCGGCTCCTCGCCCTCACTCATGACCTCCTCGGCTGCCGAGAGCACTAGCCTGTGGGAGAGAGTCCCCTGCCTGTATCCCAACCTCCTCGCCACGTCAGCAGGCCTAGCTAGGCCGTGCTTGGGGAGGAATGCTGTGTAGTCGTAAATCACGGCTCCTCTCTTCGCAAGTCCGACGTACTCCCCCCTCCTGTCCAGCACAAGGAAACCGGGCCTAGGATGGAGCCGCGATGACTTCGAGATGAGGCTGGAGACGAAACTGCTGTTGTGGGCGAAGATCCCGTTGGCTAGGAAGTTCTGGGCTCCCGGCACATCCAGATCGTAAACGAACTCCTGCCTCGAGTAGAGCCTCTCGACCCTGACCACCCTCTCCAAATCCACCCATCCCTTCTGGATGACTCCCTCAGCTACCTTGGTCTCCCTCCTCGGATCGCCGAGCGTTAGAGCTCCATCCATCTCCTCCACGAACATATGCGGCATCTCCAGCTTGTCCCTGAGCATGGCGGCGGTGGCTGGATCCAGCTTCAGTCCCCTCTCGCACATCTCTAGGGTCGTCACCCCAACCAATGAGAGCAGTATGGAGGCCGAGAGGATCCTGTCCTCGCTCTCCATCATCACCAATGACTTCCCGTTCATGTAGGGAAGGAGCCTCCTGTAGAGGTACTCCTTGAGAGCGCTGGGCAGGGGATACAGGAAGGAACCGGTGAAGTGCTGGTGACTCATCGGGAGATTGAGGATCGAAGCCAGCCCCTCTGCCACCGCGTCCATGAGAAGCTCCGACCTAGCGCGTATCGCGGCCCTGCCCATGCTCTCGCAGTCCACTCCTGCCTCCATACATGCTACTCTCACGTCTGCAGGCGATGGATCCATTATAAGGATCCCTCCCTCGAAGTAGGGGACCCCCGAGGCTAGGGCAATGCCTATGAGCCTGTCCATGTACAAGCTGGTGGACTTGGGCTTCGGTAAAGGAGCCCCCCTAGGCACTATCAGGTACTTGCTCCTCATGGCCATAAGCGTCTTGGGCTTGACCGGTACGACGCTAGTCCCGTCAGGGGTGACGAGCAGGCTATGGTCCTCAGTGACCCTGATCTTCCTCCCAGTGGCCGTCTCGATCTCGTATATCTCCTTATCGTTCACATGCCTCAGGGCGCCCGCTATGGGTCTCCACTCTGGCCTCATCCCGGGGCCCAAGGTGAGGGTCTCCCATCCCCACCCCCTCATGTCCACTATCCCCCTCCTAGCCCTCCTTGGAAGGTAGGGATCCACAAACTTCCTTATGGGGCCTAAGAAGTACTTCCCTTTCTCCCTGTTGAAGAGGAGGACGATCGTGTCCTCGGTAACGCTCTTCCCGCTCCTAGTCATCCCAGTCACGAACATGTGGCCCCTAGCCACTGAGGCTAGGTCCAGATGGAACGGGACCGACGTTCCCTTCACCCTCCCTATCCTCACGGGGAGGCCCCTGCCATCCCCTTGGCCAAGGAAGGAGACCAGATCAGACTTAGAGGGACGCCTGACGGGTGAGAGGGTGGATGGAGGAGCTTCCAGCCCCCTTATCCTACCACTCTCCGGATCCCTGTACCCCAAGACCTCACTCTCCACTATCACGTACTCTAGCTCACTGCTGTAGTCCGAGATGAGTCCCGAGCTGCTGGCTAGGAGACCTGTCCTTCCCAGGTCCACCTCCTCATTCATGGTCTGGATTTCCCTGACCCTGAGGAAGACGGGAACTCCCTTCCAAGGATGGTTGACCACGTAAAAATCCCCCATTCCAACCCTAGACCCCTTTAGAACCACGAACATGATCCTCTTTGGGGTGGAGCGGGAGATCACGTGGCCGACCACATCATTCAATCGCTCTCACCCCTCTGAAGGGAAAACATCGCCACCCTGTCCGGGTCCCTGCAGCCCATCTCAGACAGCATCATCCTGTAGATGAGGGAGGCCTGCCTGTCGGTCAGTTTAGAGAGCCTGTCCACAGCTATCAGCGGGATGGGAAGGCCCGTAACAGGCTCGGAAACACTATAGAGGACGTTAGCCAACCATTCAGAGTCGTCGAGTGCGTACTCCGGGAGGTCCAACCTCGTGGGTTTGGAGCTCCTCTTGAAGAACACGGACCAAGGCCTGTAGGGCCTCGTGTCGTTCAGCCAGGTGATGACATCCTCCCACCTAGGGTTTATGGGAATTGGCCCCAAGGCCTCGCCCTCTCTGAGCAGGCTGGAAGCGAGCATCGAGTCAGGGTAGCCGCTTAACCCAAACCACCCAGAGATGTACGAGCTCCTGATCCTCTTGACTATCCCCACCACGATCTTCTCCATGGACCTAGCTGTCCTCAGGAGCTCCCCAAGGGAGCGGAGGGTCGCATCGTAGACCTCGTAATAGGCCCTGGCGTGGGCCCTCCCCCTAGGCCCGTAGTAATTCCTAGGGAGGAAGAGGGGACCGTCCAAGATGAGGACATCTGATCTCTCCAAGAGGGTTATGCCCAGCCGATACATGAGGTAGTAGCCCAGAAGGGAGGAAAATTTGGAGCCCTCCTCGTCATCGAAGTAGGATTTAGGGGGCTTCACCGTAGCCACAACCGGATCGCCGTCCTTCATTGTCCCGATGAACACCGCACCTACTGCTACGCTCACTGGCTGATAACCCAAGATCAAGTCCTTCCCGTTAGCCCCGGCGTCCACGGCGGCTATCCTCACCGAAGAGGCATCTTCCCCCCTTAACTCGAAGATGGGAAGCACGTCTCTAAGCTTTGGGGCGATTTCATCGACTCTCTTGATGATGTTGGAGAGGTTCTTGGCGAGATCCGACGCTATACTTCTCAGAAGTTCGTGATACCTCCCATAGGGTCCAATCATTGGATCGAGCTCCTCGCCAGCCAGCCTGTACCTCCTGCCCGATCGGTTTGACATGGCGTTATCAATGTGATGCATAAGTTTTCCTTTATAACCATTAAGTGGTACTATTACAGTAATTTCGCATTGGGTAAGAATAAATTTTGTATTCAAAACCGCTCTACACATATAAGAAATGGGTTTTCATGTAAAAGCCGTTTGCTGAAATCATAAAGGTTATAAGTTGTCAAAATTGATTTTGATGGATTCTGATGGGGGTAGGGGGCTCCGGACTAGAGAGGCTGGAGAGGGTCCTAAGCAGGAGCGCTGAGAAGGCCATCGATCTTTCCGATTCCTTTTATCTCCTGGTCGCCCCTACCTCCACAGATTTCAGGATGTTCGAGAGACTAGTATCCGATGACCTCAGGATGATCAGGTTCGCCTTCCTGATCAAGGATGGGTTGATAGGCGAGGGTTACGAGGAGTTCCGGAATAAGCTCGAGCTGATAAACTCCACCGAAAGCGTCGTGGAGGAGGAACTTCCCTCGCTGGATCAACTCACTGTGATATCCTCTATGGTGGGGCTGGCCAAGAAGATAAGGAAGATCAACTCCTCAGGAGGTCAGAGGAAGCTGAGGATCTTAGTCGTATGCTCTGGATTCCTCAAGATCCCTCTCTTTCACTTGGCTCTCTACCTCAACGCTAGGGCCATAGAACTGGACGAAGCCGGGTACAGGGAATTGATAGCCTACCCGACTTGGAAGCTGAACGAGGTCTCCCTCGCCATACTTTACGCTGTCGGCAGGCTCGAACAGGCTGGCGTGCTCGCATCCCCCCAAACCCTAATAAAGTATGTGAAGATCAGGAACAAGATGAGGAAGAGGGGAGATAAGGGAATAGAGGACGAGAGGTCCAAGATCGTAAGTTTGGATTACTACATCAAGCGTTACTTCGAGGACGGTGAGCTCTTGGTGAAGGAGAAGGGGCCTGACACGAAGAGGGGGGTTTACTACAAGCTCACACCCCTGGGCAGGAAGGTCGCTCAACTGGTAGAGGCCCACATGCTTTCCATGGACGAGGAGCTCTCTAAGTACGTTGATCTGGAGGCGCTGGACCGCTTAACCTCCCGCTGAAGGGGATAGTCCTTGGCATCGGAGATAGTCCAGCTGGCTTTGTTGGGAGTCCTCGCCATCATCTGCCCACTCATAGCTAGAAAAACGGGCGTCCCCTGCGTAGTTGTGGAGATAGCGATGGGGATCGTGATAGGGCAGTCCTTCCTGAACTTAGTGCAGCCGGATCTCCCCTGGTTCTCGTTCCTCTTCGATTTCGGCCTTATATACCTGCTTTTCCTGGCCGGGCTTGAGGTAGAGCTTGAGTTCCTCAAGGAGAACTTCTTCACCGCGCTCCTAGTGGGTACTGCTGCCACCATGGTTCCCTTCCTGATGGGGTACGCCCTGGGCATGGCGATCGGAGTGAACCCCTGGCTTATAGGCGTAGTTTCCTCTACCACCTCCGTGGGCGTGGTCCTCCCGACGGTGCTCGAGATGAGACATCTGCTAGAAGTCGGGGGAAAGAGCAACCCATCCTTCTCCGATCTACTGCTCGGGGCTACCGCTGTCTCCGATATGCTCAGCATGTTCCTACTCGCCTTCTTCGTGGAGGGCTCGAATCTCTCCTTGGACACCATCTGGGTCCTCCTACTCCTCTTCCTGGTCCTTTATCCTTCCTACAAGCTGATCAAGGCGTACTCCAAGCTGACTGAGAAGGTTCAGATCTTGGAGAGGAGGTACCACTTCTCCACGAGGCTCAGCATGGTCCTCATGATAATATTCGCCGCCATGGCCGAGGCCTCTGGAGTTCACGGGGTGATAGGCGCCTTCTTCGCTGGCGTCCTGGTATCGGAGCTCATATATTCCAGTGAATACCTACTCAGAAACCTGGCTTCCTTCGGATATGCTCTGTTCCTGCCAGCATTCTTCCTCCTTACGGGGGTGAAGGTAAATGTGGTCGACGCTGTCCTGAAGACGAATCTATGGCTCCTCCCCGGACTCATAATCTTGAGCCTGCTGGGAAAGGTTCTGGGCGTTACCGTATCGGCGAGGAACGTCCTTGGGATCAAGAGATCCGTGGTGATGGGTACCATAATGTGGGCCAAACTGAGCCTCGTTATAGCAGCGGCTGAAACAGGTTTGAGGCTGGGAACGATAGATGATGTCCTATACTCTTCTCTAGTACTTTACTCGCTCGTCACTGCCTTCGGATCTCCCTTCCTAGCCAAGTTCCTAGTGAACAGGTGGGCAACGGGCAGCGAGCTGGAGTAGAAAGTTAATCCTTTTAATAATGGGCTTCCGTTCGTGCCGAGCATGGGCGGTCGGGTGGGGGCGTGCGGAGGGAGAGGCGGGAGGAGAGGGTAGCACTAAAGAGGGATATAGGCTGGTTCGGCTCCTTCTCCATGGGTTACGCCGACGTCGGGGCCGATATATATGTCGCGCTGGGACTCGTGGCCCTCTACGCAGCTGGCGGCTCGCCCCTAGCGTTCGCATTGGCGGCGATCCTTTACGTTGCGACGGGCCTCAGCTATGCAGAGCTAGCCTCCACTTACCCTTACGCTGGAGGAGTTCAGGTCTACTCCATGAAAGCCTTCAACGACCTCGCTGGCTTCGTGGCCGGGTGGATGATGCTCCTAGCCTACACCGTGGATATAACCCTTTTCGCCATGGCTTCAGCGGGGTATCTCAGCTACTTCATTCCCTCGATAGGAGAAGTGACGCAGGTGGGTCCCTTCCACGTCGGGAACCTCGTCATCACCACCCTCATAATGATCTCATTCCTCATCATCGTGAATATAATAGGGATCAAGGAGTCGTCTACCCTAAATGAGATGATGGTCGTCCCTAGCCTACTAGTCCAGTCGGCCATCCTCCTTTTAGGTCTCCTCTTCAATTTCTCCCTCCCCCTGTTCCTCTCTCAGATCACCCAAATAGGTTCTCCCCACCCTCTCGACGTCTCTTACATACCCTTCATGGATCTGAGGAGTCAGAACTTCATTTACGGGGTAACGCTGGCTATGAGCTCATACGTGGGCATAGCCTCCATCGCACAGGCTGCGGAGGAGACAAAGAGGCCCTACAGGTGGATCCCGTTGGCGACCAAGCTCTCAGTCCTGATGGTCCTCGTGTACGCCTTGGGCCTCTCGATCCTCAGTATGGGGATGCTGCCTTGGGAGCATCTTGCTAGAGACCTAGAGAGCCCTCTGGTGACAATGGCAAGGCGAATAGCCTACGTGGGCGAGCCTCTATCCTATCTCGTGGCGTTCACCGGCTTCACGGTCAACCTAGCATCAGCGAACACTGGTGTGGTTGGGGTCTCCAGGATAGTCTTCTCCATGGCGAAGTACAGCCAGATGCCCTCTTGGTTCAACCAAATCCACCCGAGATTCAGGACCCCCACCCGTTCCATCCTCTTTTTCGGCGGAATAGGGATGGCCCTCACCTTCCTCGGCGGTCTTGAGAAGATCGCTGACCTTTACACCTTCGCCGCCCTAATTACCTACGTGTTCGTCAATCTATCCATCCTCCGACTCAGGAAACTGGATCGAGAAGCTTATAGACCCTGGAAGAGTCCAACTCTGAAGGGCAAGCCACTGACTGGTGTCATCGGAAGTGTCGCCGCGCTGATAATACTGGTGCTCATGGTGGTCTTCCACCCCATTGGGAGGAGCTTGGGTACGCTCTGGCTGGTCTTGGGACTTCTCCTCTACTCTGCGTACAGGACGAGGAAGGGCTTACCGGTGACTGGGCGTCTCCACGCTGATGAGGTGAAGCCAGCCGCGTACAAGATGGAGGTTCTGGTGATAGTTCCCCCGGGCATACCGGCGGAGGTGGCGGCCAAGGTCCTCATGGAATACTTCGACAGGAGGCACAGGCTGTTTCTCACGGACCTAGTCTCGGCTGAAGACTTGGAGGAGATGCGGCAGCTGGAAGAACTGACCCTCTCCCACTTGGAGGAGGTAGCTTCTATTCTCAGGAGGAGGGACTACGAGGTGACGGTTTTCGTGATAAAGGGAGACGAGAGTTCGCTGGCCGAGGAGGCGGAACCATACGACTTTGTCGCTGTGTTCGGAAGGGGTAAGTTAAAAGGTAAAGCCTACAGGCTCCCTGAGACCCTCTTGAGTAGGATGAGGGGAAGGTTAGTAGTCATGAGGGTCAGGTAAGATGGGACGATGAGGGGGTGGGGTATGGGTTGACTCTGGTGATTGTGAGCATAAGGGTGGAGAGCAAGCTCTTAGACAAAGTCACTGAGGCCCTGAAGAAGTACCCGGAGGTCGTTGATCTATACGAAGTGACCGGCGAATTCGATGTAGTAGCGGTAGTAGAGGCTGAGAACACCGTGGAGTTCAGGAAGTTCCTGAAAGACAAGTTATTGAAGGTAGAGGGGGTCGAGGCAACCCACTCGGTGGTCGTGCTCTATACGCACAAAAGGGGAGGGAAGGTACTCTGACCTGTCCGACTGGAATCAGCACCGGGCCTTCAGTCTCTGGGTTATAACAGCTGGGCAGACCCTTGTAACCCCTTTCATCTCCGAGATCTCAGCCAATATCTCATCCATCTCCTTGCTGTCCCTGGCCCAGATCTCCAGCATGATGGAGTGATCACCAGCGGTGATCCAGGCTGACTTGACGTACTCCCTACTGGTCAGTTCCCTAGCTACCCTTATCAGATCACCCGGCTCCACATCCACGCCAGTTAGGGAGACCACTGTATACCCTAATGCAGAGGGACTGACCTTGACTGTGTACCCCCTGATTATCCCAGCCTTCTCCAACTTCTTGATCCTCTTCCTAACCGCGACGTCGCTTATCCCCAGCTTTTTCCCTATCTCCTTCAGGGACATCCTACCGTTAGCTAGCAGATACTCCAAGATCTGCCTGTCCTTAGAGTCAATTCGCACATCTAACTCAGAGGTTAGCATGATGGACACACCTTATTGAGGCGGTAAATCCAATAAAAAGATGATGGAGGGATTCGTGAATCACTGGACCTTGATCTCCTTTGAGGCCTCCCAGAGGCCGTGGAGGTTACAGTAGCTTATCACCCAGAGCTTGGAGTTCTTCTGAAGCTTCATCCTGAACTTCACTTTGGGTTCCCCGTAAGTTGGACCCATATCGAAGGTCGCCACGTGAACGGGGTTGTAAGGTCTGCCCTCCTCCTCCACGAAGACTTGGACCCACTTTATGTGGTGCTCCCACTTGTTGGGATGGGGCACCTCCTTGCCCACTATCACAGTGACCTCGAATTCCTCTCCAGCCTTCACGGTATCAGGGGCCTCTATGAAGGGGGTGTGCTTCTCTCTAGTGGCCTCCTCCTCATGGGAGGCGGTCTGTATCATATCACCGAACCTCTCGACCATACACATCACCTCCTCATCCACCGCTCACAGACCCTCCAGCACGGTGGTGAAGAAATCGTGATGCTCCTCTTCATCCTCCAATATCTTCCTAAAAAGCCTTGCAGTCGTTATATCGCCCTCCTCATTAGCCACCCTTATTATCTCCTTGTAAAGCTCTATGGCCTCCTCCTCATCCTTCACATCCCTCTCCATCATCTCCTTCAGGTTCTCACCCACGAAGATGGGATTGGGAGCCGTGGTGGGGGTGCCTCCGAGGTACCAGAGCCTCTCAGCAATTTGCTCGGCATGCTTCATCTCCTCGATAGCCACCTTTTTCAGCTCGTCGGCCAGCAGGTGATGGAGGGGGCCCGTGGTCTGGACATGCTGCCACATGTACTGGATCGATACCTGTATCTCCCTAGCAATCGCCTGATTCAGGAGGTTCTTCAACTTATCACTTGCCTTGCCAGCGACAACCAAATAGGTCACCTCACAACTACGTTAGATTAGAGATGCTGAAATATAACTCTTGTGATTATAACCTGATTGGAGGGAGCAAAGGGTATATTGGTCTACTGTAACTAGTCGAGAGGTGGAAGGATTAGCCCCGATGAAGCCATGGTAATTCTCAGCTCCTTACCTCCAGATGCCCTCGAGGAGGATGGAAGGAAGAGGATGGATCCCCTCGTGCTGGGATCCCTAACCCTGATAGGCCTAACAGAGGAGGAGCTCACGGCCAGCGACAGGAGGTTGAAGAGGGCGGGGGTCTTCGAGGTCCCTAGGGGGTCGATAGTGGCCCTGCTGGCGCCGACTAGGGGAGGTATGGCCAAGCTGGTCTCAATAGGCAGGGTGCTGGTAACGGCCACCATGAGCAGCGACGCTTACTCTTCCTACAGCCCCTCCAGCTTGGAGCTAGTGGAAAGGTTGAACTCGGAGCTCAGATCCTTACTGAATCTGGGAGATGTGATCACACCCCTCGAGAGGGTGAGGGATGGCTACCTCATAGTGGCGGAGAATGTGCTCAGATCGGGCATACTGTACCCTGGAATGGGCGAGTTCCCGGACGAGGGCTACCTAATTACTGAGAGATGGCTGGAGCTCGCTGGCCTGAAAGGTGGCATATCGGGACTGTGGGGGCGGACCTGGGGTCGACTCTTCGTGTTGGAGCCGGGAGAGGGACTCATCCTTCTTCTGGGTCTGCTCGCTTCATCGCCGACCTACGAGGAGCTCATAACGGAGGGCGACGTTGGAGCTCTAGAGGGCCTGAGCCAAGCGGAGATCTTCCAGCGTTTTTTGGAGGGAGAGATCAAGAGGATAAAGTACATGGGATGGCACCTAATGAGGGGTGTCAGGGAGTGAGGTGGAGGCTTCTCCGACTTGAGGGGGATGCGGCCTTCAATATGGCCGTCGACGAGGCCCTGCTTAGGTCTCGCGTTCCGACCGTACGGTTCTATAGGTTCAGACCGAGCGCCGTGACGATAGGCTACTTCCAGAGGGTGGAGAGCTCGGTAAACTTGAAGGAGGCTGAGAGGCTAGGTGTGCCCGTGGTGAGGAGGATCACTGGCGGGGGAGCAGTCTACCATGATGAGAGAGGTGAACTAACATACTCGGTCGCTGGCCCACTAGATCTGTTCCCCAAGGATGTGAGGGAGAGCTTCAGGTACCTGTGCGAGGGAGTTATGGGTGTGGTGAGGAGGTTCGGACTCGAACCTCAGTTCGCAGGCGTCAACGACGTCCTGATTGGGGGGAGGAAGGTATCGGGCAGTGCTCAGACGAGGGAAGGCGGGGTTCTGCTACAACACGGCACCATAATGTATGCCACGGACCTGGTGACCCTAGCTAGGCTCATCTCCCCGCCCAGAGAGAAGCTGTCGGATAAGGGAGTGAGGAGCGTTTTAGAGAGGGTCACCACCATAGGTAGGGAGCTGGGCAGGGAAATAGGATATGAGGAGGTTTTGGAGGCGGCCCTCGACTCCTTTTCCTTCCTAGGGGAGATGGGGGAGGGAGACCTCACGGAGGAGGAATGGAAGCACGTGGAGGAATTGGAGGAGAAATACAGGAGCAGGAGGTGGAACTTCAGGAGATGATGAGGAAGGTCGTGAGATCCAGAACAGGGAAGACCCTAGAGGTAGTTCTGGAGGTGGAAGGGGGTAAGATCTCTCGCCTGACCATATCGGGCGACTTCATGGCCTTCCCCTCACGAGCCATAGACGAGCTGGAAAGGGCCCTAGTGGGAAAGAAGGCCGGGGAAGTGGAGGGAGTGGTGAAGAAGATCTTGAAGAACGTTGAACTTATAGGAGTGGAGGTCGACGAGATCATCGAGACTATCAGGGAGCTAGCTTCGTCTCGCTAGCCCTCCTTCCACCTGCACTTCCGATTATCAGGTCCAAGGACAGGTTCACCGCTTTCCTCACCCGGGGAACCTCCACACCGGGGACGCCGGCCCCGACCACGAGCACCCTAGTGGTGGACCCGGTGATCATGGTCTTCCTGCTGTCCCTGTGGGGATAGAGGAACAGCACTTCCTCTTCGTCAGCGAGGATGGGTTCTCCGCCCCTCAATACTTCCTCACCTCCCCCTATGGGGCGGAATATCTCGCCCTCCCTCGCCAGCCTCACCTCCAGCTTCCCACTGACCTTATCCAAGTCGTACAGGCCTATGGGCACTAGGGTGAGGGCGCTCGCTACGTTTCCGGCGTCCACCACGTTATCTATCTTGGGGAAGTTGCCCCCCTTGAGGACCCTCCTCACCATAGCTTCGCTGCTAGGCCGGGTTTTGGTCGGATCAATCCCTATCCTCCAGTAGAAATCCCTGTAGGCCCTCACGATGGGATCCTCCTTGAGGCTCTGGAGCGTGTACTTGGACCTCAGCTCCTCGGCCGCCTCCCTCATGAATGAGTCGTCGGTGGTGGGGCCCACCTTCACCCCCTCCACCGAGGCGTAGGCTATGAAGATGCCCAGGGCAGCGGCCTCGTCCCTCACAGCGATCTCCAAGGATTGACCACCCTCCTGACCCTCTTCCTCTTCTTCTTAGCTTTTGCCCTCGCCCTCAGGACCGATACAAAGAGCAGGAGGATGAGGGGCGGTATCAGCAGTTCCGGCCCCAAGTGGACATTTCCGAACAGGCCCATCAACCTCTCCGTCCAGCTCTCCGTCCTGCTGACCTCCTGAATTGGAGTTGCAGTCGTTTCTTCCGCTACACCCTCCTGCTCGGCCTTCACCTTCAGCGTGATGCTCGCGATCCTAGAGTTATTGGCCTCGTCAACCCCCATCACGTTAATGGTCATTTCCCCCGGCTCCCTCGCAACAACCCTCGCGACTTTGGGCCCGAGGGTCTCGAACCTCCCGTCGCCGTCCAGATCCCAGTACAGCTTGACGGCATCGGTCCTCACAGTGAGCACCGCAGTCTCATTCACCGTCAGGGACGTTCTGTCAGCCGTTATCTCGACGTTGGGGGGCGTGTTGTCCACTTTCACTTGGGTGGTGACCGACACATTTCCTGATTCGAGCTTGAGGTAGTAGGTCCCGTCCTCCATCGATGAGACGTCCCACTCTAGGGTGCCGTTCCCCTCCACCTCCCTCAAGAGGGTCCAGTCAAAGCCCTTCCCGTAGTAGAGGGAGGCCTTCTCCGCACCCACCAAGGTCCAGCTGATGTTGACGCTGTGGGATACGGGGACCTCAGGGGCCGAGATCGAAAGCTCCACCTCCCCGACCCTCGCTACCCTCCTCTCCTCCCCTCCCTTCTCTATCCTGTACCTCATCACCACCTCCTGCAGGTTTCCCAGCGCGTCCTCCAGAACGAACTTGAAGCAGTGGTAACCCTCAACCTTCTCCACTATGGGCGTCACATCTATCTCCAGCTTGGTGGTCTTCCAGATCCTCCTCCTGTCGATCATCTTCACCCACTGTCCTCCCGGACTCGTGCCGTGGTAGACAGTCAGGTAGGCGTACTCGTTGATCGGGGCTACCATCCTCACGGTGATGTTGGTGCCGGGCCCTATCTTAGACATGTTCCTAGGCTCTATCACCAGTTGAGGCGCCTGAACATCGACCTTCAGCTTGAGGATCTCACTGCTCCTGAGGGAGCCGTCGGTCGCCTCCACCTTAAGCTCGTCAGCTGAGGGCACCGTCAGCTGGACGCTCTCCCCGGACCTCACCTCACCGGTCCACTCCTCTATCCACTCACCTCCCACCAGTCTATAGACCTTAGTGGGGAGCACCGGGGAGAGGTCATCGCTGACAGTGAAGGTGAGGTCCACCTCACTGCCCACCCTGCTGTAGTTGGCTGGGTTCAGGATCTCCACGACGGGTGGATTACCCATGCCCCTCGTGTCGTCCACCACGACTATCCTCCCCTGTTCCAAGTACGCCCCTATGCCCAGCAGGATCTCCAGGAACCCATCACCATCGAAATCGTAGAGGATCGGGGAGGTCTTTGCCTCGTACCTCACGTACGTGGTGAGGGTTATCTCCCCACCGGACGCCCAAGCATCGGGTTCCCTGAGGTTCTCCCTCCACTCCTCCTCTCCCTTGGACGACAGGACGCGCAGGTACTGGCCCGCCCCTATCACCACCTCCGGCGAGTAATCCCCGTCCACATCTCCTATGGCTGGAGTGAAGAAGGGCCTCTGCACCTTGAAGGTCCAGAGCACGCCCTTTATGGATCTCGCGGTCAGCGTGCCGTCACTGGTAACATACACCAAATCTGAAAGTCCGTCGCCATCTATATCCCCGGCAGCCGGCAGGGTGGCGATGTTGTTGGCCCTGAGAAGCAGCCTGTCCCCGTCGACGGCCACGAGGGAGCTCCCATACAGACAGGCCACTTCCCTGACACCGTCCCCGTCGAGGTCAGCCAACACGGGATCGGAGGTGCACCCGTACTTGGAGTAAACCGCTGGCCTTCCGCCGGGTTGCCAGGTCATTATCTCGGTAGGAGTTGCGATGACCACCTCTTTCCTCCCATCGCCTGTCACATCACCGTAGGCGAAGCCCCTGGGAGTCTGGCTTATGAGGGTCCTGTTGGGGTTCGAAAGGGGGGAGTCGACGTAGAAGAGGCTGCCGTCGAGGAACCACACCGCCTCGTCGTAGCCGTCCCCGTCCATGTCCGCGACCAGAGGGGAAGCTGGTTCCACGCTACACGGGAAATCGGTCCTGTAGTCGGCCCACTTGAACCCCGTCTCCTCGCTGTATCTGGATGGCCTTATGAGCGAGAACCACTTCACTCCGGTTGCGCCGTCGAATATCGTCACTGCCGAGACGATGTTGTCGTTGGGCTTCCAGCAGAGGGCGTAGGTCACACCCCCACGGGGTGTGGAGGCGTGGGCCATCTTGACCACCCTCCCGGCGCAAGCGTTGACCATCTTAACGGCCTTGAAGGTGTCCAAGTAGTAGATGATTCCCTTGGAGGAGGTGAGCACCACGTTCTTGCCAGCGAACTTCACCACCTCGAGACGCCCCTCCGGCTCGTTTATGAGCCCCTGCCGGAGGAACAGGACGGCTCCTCCATCTCTGAGGGCGCCAGTGCCTGAGAAGAGGTTAGTGCGTGCCTGCCATTCGTCAGTGGGCATCGCCGCTGATGCCACGGTGGAAAGCAGGAGTATCAGTAGTAGAGGCCAGGCCCTGCGCATCCTCCCTTGGGGAGGTGAGGGGAAAAATAGGCATGCCCCGAAATGTAATGCGCACCTATTCCCATCCTATGACTCAGCCGGCCTCCACCGCCAAGGTCGCCACCTTGCCACCGGTGAAGGTCCTGTAAAATCCATTTATCTGAACTACGAAGCCGTCTCTAGGGGCCCTGACCTCTTCCAGCGCATCCCCGAATGGATCCCTCACCCTGGCCAAGAGCTGCCCCTCGAATACCTCCTCCCCTAGCTCGACGGTGTAGTCGAGGAGACCAGCCGACTCCGCGCTCACCTTCACCCTCTTCATCCCCCTCCTCCTGATCACCGGAAGGAAGTCCACCTCCTCGTAATCCCCATCCAGCATCCCCAGCTTGACCATCACGTTCTTCAGGGCTATGAAGCCCGCCCTGGCACCCAGCTGGTCTATCCCAACGAACCCCGGCAGCTCTAAAGTGAGCGCTGGAGTGCCGTTCTTGACCGAGGTGCCGCTCAGTGACTTCCCCAACCCTATCCTGTCGTAGAGCTCGGGATCGTAATTGTAGAGGGGGGTCAGGCCGCTGGCGTAGGCCACATCCTCCATGAAGTCCCTTATGAGGGGCTCGGCCGGATGTATCAGGACGAAGGGAACGCATAGGCCCGCGGTGTGTACGTCGAGGACGAAGTCGGCCTTAGAGGCTAGGGACCAGATCCTAGCGGTGATTCGTTCGGACAGAGAGCCCCTCTCATCTCCAGGAAACATCCTGTTCAGGTCTAAGGTGGAGTAGGGGAAGCCCCTGATGGAGTAGTTGAAGCCCTCAACGTTGACCAAGGAGATGATGGTTAGCTCTCCCTTGAGGTCGGTCACCTTTCTGAGGTGATCTAGGAGGTACCACACCGATTTGTGACCCGTGATCTCGTCCCCGTGGACGCTCAGTGTGATGAGCAGCCTAGGTCCTCTGGAAGACCCCTGCACCCTGACGACCGGGAGGTTCACCTCGGAGCCATCGGGCCTGTGACCGACGGTCAATCTCTCCTTCTCAAGCTCCATAGGGGACGAGTACCGGGTGTTTGTAATAAGGCTGCCCGCGATTTCACCTGCGAGGTGAACCTCGTCCTCAGTTTACCTTTTAAGTAAACTCAGTCCTCAGTTTACCTTTTAAGTAAACTCAGGTAGATGACGCGGCATGGGTCTCGAGGCTCAGGTACGGAAAGTCTTGATCCTGTTCGCTGGTCTCCTCTCACTAGCTCTCTTACTCCTGTTCCAAGGAGCTCCCATTGTGGAACCCCGAATGATCGCTTCGCATCTACTCGCCTATCTCAGCGTCTTATTGCTCCCTCACAGCCTTATATCCGAGTTGGGAAGGAGGATCCGATCGGGAGGCGGCGAGGAGGGTTTCCACGGTGGTGCTGTGATAGGCGTGATGGAGAGGTCCTTCGTATTCCTCCTCTTCCTCATGAGTGCCAACTGCTTGCTGCCCGTGAAAGATGCTCTCAGCTCTCTCGCCATTGTAGTTGCCGCGAAAGCCCTGTTCAGATTCGACAGGAGGACAATGGAGGCTGAATGGTACATAATCGGGACGTTCTTCAGTCTCACGAGCGGGATAGCCCTTTCATGGCTCTCCCTCCACATGATATGGGGGAGGTTGGGTTGCTAGCTGCCATTTTCGACCTCATCAGATCTAGGGAGCTGTCCGATAGGGCTGAGGAGATCAGGGAGATTATAAGGAGTGGTATGAACCTAGTGGAGGGGAGATGGAGTCGGGAGCTGGCTGCCAGACCGGCGCTCACCGCTGGAGATAGCGTCGAATTCCTGACCAAGGACTGGCGTCCACTCACCTTCTTCTTCCACTACTCCCTCGCCTCGAATCTCAGGTTCAGGGTGGGGCTGGGGGCCGGGAGCGTGCACCTCATCAGGGAGTTCGCGGACGAGTGCGACGGTCCCGCCTTCTGGAGCGCTAGATCCGCCTTGGAGAAGCTGAGCTCGAAGAGGAGTAGGGTTTCAGTGCTGAATCTGGAGGTGGGGGAGGGTGCCGATCTCAACGACGAGAGGAATATATACGTGGCGGCCCTCTCCATGGCCGTGCTCGCGGAGATGCCGGAGAAGAGGGTCGCCTACTGCTTCAGGAGGATATGGTTCGGGGATAAGATAGAGGTGATAGCCAGGAGGTATGGGGTAAGCAAGGGGAACGTGAGCAAGACCCTCAGGAGCACTGGGTGTTTCGTCATCTCCCGCCTGCTGGGTGATGCCCGTGGAAGTGGTGGTCTCCGACTACGTTAAAGTGGATAAAATGCCAGGCTTTGTCTGCACGCTGTGCGGGGACTGCTGCAGGAACAGGGTGATAGTCCTTTACGAGGAGGATGTAAGGAGGTTGGAAGAGGCAGGTTACCGAGACTTCTATGAGCCCACGACAGATCTGGAGAGGGAGCTTACTGGCGCGCCTTACAAGATGAGGATGAAGGAGGACGGTTCCTGCATCTTTCTAGAGGGAAATCTCTGCGTCGCTTACGAACACCGTCCCGACACCTGCCGGAGGTATCCCTTCATAGTGGGTGAGGACTTCATCCTAGTCTCCCTCTCGTGTCCCGGAGTTAAGTGGGATGAGGAAGGTGATCCAGAGCCTTACAGGAAGGTCTCAGAGAGAATAGCTGAGAGGGTAAGGAGACTCCTTTAACGGCCCCTTAGCATCCTAGCTGCTTCTCTGACAGTGGAGACATCTATTATTGCCTCGGCTATGTCCAAGCTGTAACCGAATATCCGTCCAATGCTCTCCACTATCGCGTAAAGTCTGGGATCTGCGTACCTCTCCTCCCAGGCGCTCGGGCCCCTACCCACCCTCTCAATTAGCTTAGCTACCTCCTCAGCCTTCTCCTTGTTCGGGCTAGTTAGAGCTGAGGAGACGTCCCTGAAGAGCTCGATAGCCTCCTCCAGTGAGTCCAAGATGTTTGGAGGTATTTCACCGCCTTCGAGGATGAGATCCATCGTGTTTCTCGCTACTATCGTCGCATGATCCGCGATCCTCTCAACGCTCTTCGCAGCTAGGAAGAGGTGAGGTGCCTCAGCAGGAGTTTCGAGACCGAAGTCCCTCACATTGACGGGATTCATCAGGGCTATGGTCAGCTGCTTGGCGACGAGCAAGTACAACTTGTCCACGAGCTGGTCCTGCCTGATCACACCCTCAAGGAGGCTGCTATCCCTTTCCCTCATGCCCCGGAGCGTGTCCTCCAGCATGTGGAGGGCATCGGACACGAGCTTCGATGCGGCATCGTCCAAGCTCATCGAGGAGGGATCGAGGACCGCGTAGAAGGTCATCGAAGTTGCGGTTCCCTCGAGGACGCTGAATCCCAAGATACTGCTCTCAATTATCTCCTTCACCCTCTCGGCCAAGTCCTTCCGCTCTGCCCCGTACTCTATCCTAATGGAGTTGTATCCGGCCAAGTAGTGAGAGATTATCTCCCTCATCAGGCTGCTCACATCCCCATACTTGGAGGCGTCAATTACCTTGGTCAGTTGTCCCCTCCTACCGCTCGGTGAGGGCGAGATCCTCAAAGAACCGTCCGCCAGTACCTCCAAATAAACGGTGGATCCCTTTCCTATCCCGACACTCCTCGCCCACTCCTTAGGGAGGGAGATTATGTAGGTGGAACGCCCCGTCACCTGAACGCTCCTAGGCTGGGCCATCTCTATCGGGGGATCCGCGCGGACCTTCTATATAAGGTATGTAGATCAATCCAGTATCTATATTCTATTTGCAATACGTTTATAGTTTTTACAGGATGGACGGGCGCGAGAAGGTGCCCTAGATGGAGCTGAGGATCTCAGCACCCTTGCTGGCCTCCATGGGTCCCCTCATATTCGTCCTTTGGGTGGTCCTCGGGCTCGTGGGCACGACCGTTCAAGGGAACAGCGAGGAGGTATCGATCCTCGGCTCCGGCTCCAGCTTCATCTACCCTCAGATGTCTATCTGGATACCTAAATTCACGGAAGAGCATCCCTGGGTTACCCTAAACTACAATCCGACTGGGAGCGGTACGGGCCAGAAGCAGTTCCTCTCCAAACTGGTTGACTTCGCGGCAAGCGATCCCCCTCTCACCAGAGACCTCTGGCTCAGGTACAGGGGTCGGGTGCTGCAGATGCCGGTGGTGCTCGGGGCCGTGGTGATCACCTACAACCTGCCCGTCGAGGGACAGCTAAGACTCGATGGCAAAGTGCTGGCAAGGATCTACAAGGGGGAGGTGAGGTACTGGGACGATCCTTTGATGAGGGAGCTCAATCCAGCAATGAAGCTGCCCCATAAGGAGATAATCGCTGTCCACAGGTCTGACTCGAGCGGAACCACCAACATCTTCACCTTCTTCCTTCACAAGGCATCCCCCCGAGACTGGCCCCTCGATCTTGTGGGGAAGAGCGTGGAATGGCCTGTCGACTCCAGAGGGAACGGCGTAGGGGCTAAGGGAAATCAGGGAGTGACTCAGGTTATCATGAATACCCCCTACTCGCTGGGCTACGTGGAGCTCTCCTACGCCCTAGAGAACGACCTCCCTATGGCGTCGGTGAGAAACGCCGAGGGGAACTTCGTCACCCCCTCTCCCCAATCGATCACTGAGGCCGCGAGGAGAGCATTTCCCCTCCTCCCCAAGAGTCCCCTTGACGATTTCAGCCTCGACCTAGATGCCGTGGTCTACGCCCCCGGCGAGGAATCCTACCCCCTGACTTCCTTCGTCCACCTGATGTTCTGGACTCATTACGGAGAGAAGGCGGAAGCCATCAGGGGGTTCGTGAGGTTCGTGAACACTGAGGGACAGGAGCTGATAGCTGAGGGGTACGCCCCCATACCGCCCGAACTGAGGTCGGTGAACCTGAAGGCCGTGGGACTGATAAAACCGTGAATTCGGGGGTGATCGAATGATTCCCAAGGTGGACAGGGGATTCTTCCTCACCCTGCTTCCCTTCGCCGCGGTAATATTCGCTCTATTCGCACTTCTGGCTTACGTACTGGCCTACGAGTCATGGCCGGCTCTTGAGAGGTTCGGCATCTCCCTCTTCACCGAGAATGTGTGGAAGCCGTCAGAGAGGGGGGTGGAGTTCGTGAAGTACGGCCTACTGGCACCCCTCTACGGGACCCTAGTCACCTCGCTGATAGCCGCTGCAGTAGCTTTGCCCCTCTCCGTCGCTACCGTCTTCTTCATGGAGGAGATGGCTCCCTACAGGATCAAAGAGTTCTTCTCCTCGGTGATAGACCTCATGGCTGGTCTACCCACGATAATCTACGGGCTCTGGGGGTTGGAGGTGATGGTTCCCATTTTAAGGAGTTGGGTCATGTCGCCGCTACACGAGCACCTCGACTTCATCCCCCCGTTCGCTTGCGATCCCCTGAGTGGCGCCTCATTCTTGGCAGCCGGGCTTTTACTGGCGGTAATGATAATTCCATTCATGCACGGGGTGATCAAGGAGGCCTACAGGCAGGTGCCTCGCACCTACAGGGAGGCGGCCCTGTCTCTCGGGGCCACTAGATATGAGTACTTCAGGATAATGGTCTCACTCATAAGGCCAGCCATAATAGCCGCCGTTCTCCTAGGGCTTGGAAGGGCAGCCAGTGAGACAGTAGCTGTTGCCTTGGTGGTGGGAAACGCCTTCAACATCTCACCCTGCCTCTTCGCTCCCGGATACACCATATCTTCACTAATCGCCAACCAGTTCACCGAGGCCAGCTTCTTCCCCCTGATGGAAAACGTCATGTTCGCTGGTAGCTTGGTTCTTCTCGCCTTGGGCATGCTGTTCAGCGGAATAGGTGTCGTGATGATGAGGAGGGTGAGGGAGTTATATGGACGTTAGGGAGGTCAAGGAGAGGGTCTTCCTAGTTTTAGTGGTGATCCTTTCGATAGCTGCAGTACTCCCAGTATTCCATGTCTTCCTTTCGGTCATATGGAACGGGTTCGGAGTCATAATGGAGGCCGGGCCGAACTTCCTCCTAGATGTGCCCCCAGCTCCGAACGCTGGGCTGGGGGGGATAGCTCCCTCCCTAGCTGGCACCCTTCTATTAGCAGTGCTAAGCTCCCTTCTGGGGATCCCCCTCTCCTTATTCGCCGCCATATTCGCCGTCGAGTTCCCCGACAATCCTCTAGCCAAGATGGTCAGGGTCCTCAGCAAGGCCCTACTGGAGATACCGTCCGTCGTGGTGGGCATGCTCGTCTACGCCATACTCGTGGTTCCGATGGGGAGGTTCTCCATGCTCGCTGGCTCCCTAGCTCTGGCCATAATGATGATACCCTACGTGACCACCTATGTCGAACAGGCCTTAGAGGGGGTGCCCTTCACTTATAGGGAGGCGGGTTTCGCGCTGGGGCTGAGCAGGCCCAAGGTGGTCTTCGAGATAATGGTGGGCATAGCAAGGAGGGGAATACTGACGGGCATGCTCATAGGCTTCGCGAAGGTGCTGGGCGAGACCGCGCCTCTCCTGTTCACGCTAGGGAGAGACCGGTATAACATCCCCTTAGGTCCGCTGGACTACGGGGACTCGATATCCCTTCTGATATTCGACTATGCTCAGACCCCTTACGCGAACATGCATCAGGTCGCATGGGGCGCTGCCCTCGTTCTCACCGTAATGTTCCTCATCATCTTCTTGATCTCGAGGAAGTTCACCGAGGAGGTGTTCCTGTGATAGAGGAGAAGGGTTACGCCCTCCAGATAGAGGGACTGAATGTCTGGATAAGGGGGAAGCACATCATAAAGAACGTGGGACTTAAGGTCCCGAAGCGGAGGATACTGGCAGTCATGGGTCCCTCCGGCTCAGGTAAGTCCACCCTTCTCAGGGCTATAAACAGGTTGATTGACCTGATACCCGAGTCCAAGGTTGAGGGGAAGGTCCTAGTTTACGGGACCGACGTGTATAGCGAGGACCCTTATAGGGTCAGAAGGCTGATGGGAATGGTCTTCCAGACTCCCAATCCCTTCCCCAATATGAGCATATACGAGAACGTTGCCATAGGACCCAAGCTCAACCGTCTGGTGAGGAGCAAGGACGAGTTGAATGAGCTGGTTAGGTGGGCCTTGGAGAAGGCAATGCTGTGGGATGAGGTGAAGGGCAGGTTGGACGACCTACCGCACCGGTTGAGCGGTGGTCAGCAGCAGAGGCTCTGCTTGGCTAGAGCTCTCGCCCTGAAACCGAAGCTCCTCCTTCTGGATGAGCCAACCGGTAATGTAGATCCAGTAAACGCGGTCAAGATAGAGGAGGCCCTGAGGAGCCTGCTCAGAGATCTGGAGATCACCATCGTGTTGGTGACTCACACGCCCCACCAAGCTGTGAGGATCTCGGATTACATAGCATTCATCTACATGGGCGAGCTGGTGGAGTTCGGGCTCACCGATACCATAGCCCTCAATCCGAGGCATGAATTAACGGTGAAATTCCTGAGAGGGGAAGTTTAGAGGATTAGGGAATCTCTATACTCTGAGAAGACTCCATTTCATCGCTGAAGACGACCGTAAAGACCAAGATTTTCCCTTACCTACATATGGGAAAGGACGGGTGTCCTGGCATCTATGGTTTCCTTTGGTAGTGTAGGCGTGGAGAGGAAGTATCTGTCCGAGGTATTTTCGATATCTTCTCCATTCGAGAGGAAGATGTGTAGAGCTCTTATCACACCGAGATCCACTGGCTTGAACCTGAGAGCCGTTATCTCAAGACCTCTTTCACCTCCGCGCACCATCTTGTGTGTGATAATATATATCCTCCCTTTCAGGAGAATTTACCCTCTCGTGCCGATAAATCGATTATCAGCTGAGATTGTTGCCGGGATAACATAGTCTCCATATACATCATTAAATGTAGATGCAGGAAGCCCCTACAAAGGACGAATTGACAAGTCTAACTTAGAATCCCTGACTAGGTGCTCCCCGTCCCGTCATAGCCGACGATAACATGAGCCCAAGGCCATAGGGGTTACTCTATCTAGGAGGGAGAGGATACAAGAGATACCAGCCAGTGCTGCTCGTATAGTTACTCTCAAAGGTCTTCTGCTTATATTAAGATACACATGATCAGCTCCGAGAATAATAGCGCAACTTGACTTCTACTCTGGATAATAATCCTGCTAGTCTTACGTCCGAATGGCTATTTCAAAAAATATATGTTTTAAGCATAATCAAAAAAACATCTTGTTAAACATAAAAATAATAGAAACAGAGATAGAATCTACCTTACACTCAGCTTTCTAAGAGACATTTATCAGAAGTTCTATTCTTATCCAAGCCTAATAGAGCTGTAGTTACCTTTTTAATTGTTTTAAAGCAGTCCCGCTCTTGGAGGATCTGGAATGGGATCAAGGGATATTCATACTGCTGAGGCCGACCTTCTCAGGGCGATCAGAGAATCGATAGGTAACTTCATAAACACTGCTGACGATGTCATAACTCTAGTCATCATCAGCTTCTCAGATGGGACGACCATATTCTCCTCATCAAATTCAGGTAATGTGGTAAACGAGTTTCTCTCATCCTCGAGTTCAGCCATCTCAGAGATAGGGCTCAGTTTTTTGGAGTATTCGGGGATGGGTTCTCTAGGAGAGGTAATTCTAAGAGGCGAGCGTGGTTACGTTATCATAAGAAAATTAGATGAAGATGTTGTCCTAGCCCTTGGTACACTTTCGAGGGATTTGGATAAGTCCCTCAGACTTGTTGATGAATTGGAAAGGATTTTACTCAGAGTCGCGGAAGAAAACAAAGAAAAATTAATTCTTGAGTAGATTTACTTGGGGTTCAAGGCTGCTCTGAGATTCTCGGCTAATCTTTTGATCTCCAGCATAATAAGCCCTAGATTAGCCTCTGGATACGCTATAATGGCGATTAAGTGGTCTCCCTCCTCCTTCATGATGAATTTTCCTCTTAAAGTCTCTACAATGGTTGTTTTAACCTCATCGAGTCCTAGTTGACCTATTATCTTCTTTTGATCTTCAGAGAGGGCTGCCATATACGCAGCAACACTTCCTGGATCGAGGCCCTCCTCAGAAAGTCTGTGTCCAATGAGTAACCCGTCCTTCGACGCTATAACTACACCAGTGATGTCGGTTGAATTCCGCCTTAGAACTTCTTTCAGGAGAATGTCTATGCTAGAGCTCATGGACATGGCAATACCTCCCAATCAGTTGGTTAGGAAGGGTTAGCTTACATATAATAATTTTACGCGCGTTATCTGGGATAGATAGATGAGGGGGCATATCACGCGCAAACTGACGGTGAAATTCCTAAGGGGTGAAGTGTAACCTCATGGAATAGGTACGCTCTGTGAGGATTCGGTACCATCGTTGAAGGTGGCGGTAACTATCAGGACTTTTTCCCTATCAACGTAGTTAGATGGAATTAGAACGGTCACATCTGAAGTACCCTTAGGAGGTATGTGATATGGAAGGAAGTAGCCATCTGATATGTCCGTACCATCTGGTAGGAACACATATGGATTTTCTGGTACCCCAAAGCCCACTGGCGTGAATCTCAGAGCGACAATGTCGGGTCCTCCCTCACCTCCATTCACGATCCTCAATGATACTACGTAACCACTCGAGGGGATAGTTTCGTCCAACGATCCTCTCCGATCAGCGTCGATGATAGACATGAGGGCTTGATTTCCCCAGTAACTGGTTGGCGCTGTGATAGGTAGGTTTTCCACGAAGGATGACTTAATCAGTCTTACATAGAACCTCTGTCCGACTTGCTCCGTCCCAGGCAGAAGTCTATCGAACAGGATCATTCCTACCATGCTAGCAGCTAAGAGGGCCAGTACTACCCAAACAATTTTTTCAACCGTGATGTCCATGTCTCCTTGGAAGTAACTCATTAGGCTGATAAATAAAAATATATCTTGGCTATGTCATCTCTTTTTAATTATGTTTCCTGCAGGGCCGCAAATATTAGGCTTCAAACATTCCAACTTCTATTGACAACCCTTGGGTGCAGGCGGATCCCCGCAGATGAGAGAGGATGCGCAAGACATCCTTCCCGTTAATAAGGAAACTTAATAATCCCAGCTGATGATTGCACAATCTACACTTCTATGCCAAAAAGATGTTAAAAAGGGGATTTCTATATTCCTGATCTTACATCCTTCCGAAATACTCCTTAACATGAGGCTGGAAAAGGTAGTAAAGTATTATCGCGTTTATGATGAGTCCTATTATTCCCCCGTTGGTTATTTGGATGATTCCCATGATTATTCCTATCACACCGAGGATCACTCCGAGAACCCACGCCCATCCCTGGCCCGTCCAGTAACCCCAAGCCACCACAAGATCCAGTACCCCCACTATCAAGACCATCACGCCCATGACGATGATCATGCCTCCAAAAAATCCCATCATGCCAGGCACTCCCTGTTGGGCAGCCATAGATGTCATCATTGGACCCAAGGCCACTAGCGTTATGCCTCCTACTACGGAAAGTATGCCGGAGATTCCAGCTAAGACAGCGAGTATGGTTACCCCCAGAGGTCTACTTGCTTTGAGGGACATTACATCACCTTAAGCCATCTGCGTTAAAGGACTAAAAACGATACATGCCGTGGCTTCCACTCCGTAACATTTTCTTACATGGCGGAAGGATCCTCTTGCTCTGAGTTCACATTGACAGGAGATATCTTTCATGGACTTTTGTGGGATGCGGTTCCGACAGAATGAATGCAATTTCCTCATTAGCCGAAGAGTAAAGGAGATATAAAAGTACATATAAAAATCCCTTAATGCGATCATCAATCGAGATAGAGAGGATGAGAGACATCCTCAAGAGCGTCGTGGAAGTGATGATGGAATATGGGCCTGAGGAAGACATAGATTCCCACTCTTTCGCCTTCCTGTGCAATGTGGTGGATACCTTGAACTGGGTCTTGGGAGAAATAACGACCGAGAGGTTCATTTCCCTAGACTTCCTAGATCTAGATTCATGGTTGAAAGTTGAAAGGGAATTGAGGGAGGACTTCCTTTAAACTCCCTCTAACGGCTATTTTATGACACTCATCAAGCTGGTGAAAGGGATTTTGTGAGGGCAGAGGTGTCCTTTTACCCTTCAGCCTAAAGGGTATCAGGCAAAGCCGCAGCTAGGGACGCATCTGTTCGCTAGATGTGAGCGTGTTCGGACAGTCGCCGTAGAGGGAAATGCCGTCAGAGCAGTCAACAGGAAAGGACCGTCCATCCCCTCGCGTCCATTCATTCCATGCTCCTCGCTTTAGGTCTGACGAATGATATGATTAGATCGTGCTCAGGCTGCATTATAAAAAATAAGCGACTTAATGACCACATCATTCAGCTTCGAAATAACGGATGCGGCAGTTCATGTAGAACAAGGATTCCGCGGCTCCATCATGAATGTTAAATTAACGCTGTGATGGGATGGAGGGACCGCTGTAAGCGGTTACCTGAGGATATCGACCATTTTTATTAATCAACTGGTCATTAAGAGAAAGCCGTGGGGGGAGTTGCTTGAAAGGGATCGTTTCCCTTATTTACAGGAAGAGAAGGGGGTCTTCCCGCGATCTCGAGTATATCGTCAATATATACAGTAAGCAGCCTCATTCTGGTAAAAAAGACGGCAGACGAAACAGATGTGGAAGCTACCAAGCAGTGTTGCTCCCGACGCTATCCGTTGTCTCGTTTCCGCTGACAATTAGAAGGTGCCGCATGTGATTCGCATGTTACTTCTTAGGAGATTTGAGAGCAGTTAGTTTCGCTGCGCGTCCAAGAGCAGTGCCTCTTACCCCTCTGCGGGCGAGATACGGTGATGTTTCAAGGTCTCAATCCCAATAGAGGGAGACACGCGTCTTAGGGCTGAGCAGTCAGGCAATAGCTTCAATGAGGACTTTCCAGCCTGAAAGGCCTTCCCTTGAGGCGTATAACATAAGTCGCGCGTCGGATAGGCCGTAATTTCATCCGGCTGGGGATCGTTGGATAAGGTTCTAGCAAGGGAAAGTATATGCTCTAAGGTACTTAGGGGAAAGTGCTGACCTCCCACCCGTGGCAGGGGGAACAAGCGATTATCTACAGGGACCATATGAGAGGACTGACCGGGATCGCGGGCATGAGTAGATTACCAACATGGTTGGCTTGATGTGGCTCTTGAACAACGTGAGCTACCTTTGGCCCTCATCGAATCTGATGCCGGTTAGCTGGCGCGACTTAAACGGTGGTGGTGAGGTCAAATCGCAGGAGATGTGGTGTGACCTACTTGGTCCACCTCTTTCGATTGGCGGACTCCTATCGTGAGTCAACGGGCATACCTAGGGTGGGTTGAAGGGTAAGCGGAATTAGGAAGGTGGGTAAATCACTCAGTTTTTTACTTGTAGGGTCAGGAGGGCTGGATGGATCCCCAGATCCTCATCGTCTCGACAATGCAGATATTCGCCATTCTCAACCCGATAAGCGTCGTCCCAACGTTCCTATCACTGACCGAGGGGAGGGACGATTATGAAGTTCGCAGGATAGTGAAAGTGGTTTCGATAGCCATCTTCCTGATGATGTTGCTCTTTTCTGCGCTGGGGAAGGTGATACTCATGGTCCTCGGCGTAACGGTCACCGGTCTGAAGATAGGGGGAGGGATAATCCTCACCGTGCTGGCTATAGACATGCTTCAGGGAATGCCAAGGACCAAGGAGGTAGAGGAAGAGGAGCTGGCGGTCGTTCCCCTCGCCACTCCCTTGCTGATGGGGCCAGGAACCATGACAACGATCCTAGTCCTGTCCACGGAGTACACGACCAAGTACGGGTTCCTAGCTGCTAACAGCGTTCTCTTTGCCTCAGCAACGCTAGTGACTGCAGCAACTTATCTGATACTCATGCATTCGTCCAAGTTGAGAAGCCTCCTAGGGGTCAACGGGCTGAGGGGACTGGCCAGGTTCATGGCCATAATAGTCGCGGCTGCGGCCGCGGACATGCTCACCTCAGGCATCGCCGATTGGATCTCCAGCTTGGGCTGACCCCGATTTCATTTTATAATCTTCCCTCCCATATCAACAAGAGGTGTTTACCTTTAGATCGATGTATGTGCTAACCTTTCTCCTATTGCTGCCCTTCTTCCTAGCCTCTACTGACATTGTTACGACATTAAGAGCCCAGCAGGATCAGTTTAGGCAGGTGAGCATTTCATGCCCCTCAGTTGGGGCGGAGGTCGTCTCTACGAACAATCCCATCGGGCAGACCTTCAAACCCGTGGTTGGCACCATAACCACCATAGCGGTCTACCTAGAGAGCAGATGGGGGAGCCCCGCTCCATTCACCGTGACCCTACACGAGGGCTCGATAAACGGACCCTCTCTCCTCAGCAAGACGATGACCATCGGCCCCGGCAGCAAGGCTTGGTTCTTCGTAAATTCCTCCTCACTCATAGAAGTGGATCCCGGCTCTACCTACGTTATAGAGGTCAGAGCGGGTTTCGGGAACATCGTTTGGCACATGTGTGATGGAGCCTACGAGGATGGCCGGAGGATAAAGGCAGGCTCTCCGGTCTCCGATACTCTCGACTTCATGATCAGGGTCTACGGATTGGTGCCCGACGTAGCGCTGTCAGTTGACCCCGATACGATGGTCGTGCGGCAGGGGGAGGCTGCTCAAGCTACCTTACTGGTGGAGTCCCTGCAGGGATTTGAGGGCGATGTACAGCTATCAATGACCGCTGCCAGCCCCAGTCCGGGAGTATCCCTGTCCGCCCTCACCGTGCATCTGGAATCGGGTGGTACGGCACAGGCTACAGTGAACATCCAGGTCCCGGAGGACCTGGACCCAAGCAACTACACGATCACGCTAGGCGCGGCCATATCCGGCCCATGGGGAAGTAGGAGCAAGACAGTCAACCTCATGGTCCAGGTCGAGGAATCCCCGAGGGACTTCTCCGTCTCCCTATCCCCCATATCCGCAAGGGTTCAGAGGGGTGGGAGTGTCACATTCACGGTGGATGTCGGGAAGATCGGGAACTTCGATGCGCCTGTGAATCTGAAGGTCACAGGTCTGGGATCGGGCTTCCAGTACTCCTTCTCCCAGAACTCGCTTAATCCGCCCTACACCTCGATCCTTAGAATAACCACCTCCCCCAACGTTCCTCTCTCCACCCTCCAATTCACGGTGATCGCTGAAGGCGCAGATAAGGTTCATAACGTCACTGGAACTTTGGAAGTCGGTGAGGAACCGGGCTTCATCATATCCCTAGATAAAAGCGAGATCGCGGTGGTCCAAGGAGGAAGCGGAACATTCACTGTCTCAGTGAATGGATACGGTGGCTTCACCCAGCCAGTGACCTTGACCCTGTCCAACCTGTGCAATGGCTGCTCCGCCTCCTTCTCGGCCAATGGAATGCCCCCCTCCTACCAGTCGGTTGTGACCATAAGTGTGGGTGATTCGACTCCGCCGGGAAACTACACTCTCGGCGTGACCGCATCTGGAGGGGACCTGACCAGGTCGGGCACCATAAGGCTGGTGATCGGGAAGGGGGAGCGGGGAGGAACATCTACATATACATCTGCATCGACCACCGAGACGATGACCGGGACCTCTACAGCTGAGACAACCCGCACAACCCAGCTCTCACTCTCAGTAAGTCCGTCCAGCCTCTCCCTGAGGATCGGTGAGTCCGGATCGATCGCCGTGATGGTCACCGGTGCGGAGGGAACCGTCACCCTTCAGGTGAGCGGCCTGCCGCCAGACGCCGAGTACTCCTTCAATCCACCCCTCATCGAGGGAACGGGCGCCAGCTCCCTGCTAATCAAAGCCGGGAATACGGTTGGCTCATTCACCGGGGTAATCACGGCAAAGTCAGGCGGAACCGCAGGTACAACTACGTTCCAGCTGACCATTCAGGAAAGGGAGGGAGGGTTTGAGATCCCATTGATCCCAGTTGCCGGAGCTGCAGCCGTTTTAGTGGTCGCGCTGCTGGTCCTAGTCCTAGCTAGAAGAAGGAGGCGTGTTTTCAGGAGCTAAACTTAAGTTGAGTGGGCTAGGCAAGGTGTAAGCGCATTGAGGGGTGCCTCGGTCCCACCCACTAAGATCTTTGGCTTCCTGACCTTCCTCGCGGCTCTCGCCCTTACATTGATCTTAGCTCTCAGCCGGAGGGAGTGTGAATGCAAGGTCCCATCGAGGGTGGTGCACGGGCTCCTTCTCCTCGTTTCACCCGCGATCTTATTGGCCCTCCCTTGGGCGGTGGAGATTCCAGATCTCAGGTCGTTGCTGGGTATCCTCTTCCTCCTGACGTCTCTTTATGGACTGACATTCACTATTCGACCTCGGAGTCCGACCGTCTCTCTGTCTTTGAGCTTCATCCTGTCCTCCCTCCTTCTGACCATAATGTACGGATCGGGCTTCCCTGAACCAGTACCATCCCTTGAAGCCCTGTCCCTCATCTCCTCAGCGGTTGGATTCATCTTCTTGAGGATGAGAGGTGATGTAAAGGGCGAGTCCTTGGAGGTGAGCAGCTATTCGTTGTTGCTAATACCGTCATCCCTACTTCTCCTCTCGGAGTTAACCCTAGTATTTCGCTTCCTGCCCTACTTCATCACCTACGATCCGATACTCCACCAGTACTGGGCTCGTATGCTAGCTGACAATTTTCACGCCTATAGTGATTGGTATTACGTGGGATATCACTCAATCCTCGCTTTTACTTATGAGATGGGAGGATCATCGCCCCTCGAGCTGGTAAGGACCTCTTGGTCCCTCAACCTGATCGCCCTGCTCCTAGTACACAAATCCTTCTCCAAGTTGAAAGGGAGAGAGATCTCCTTCGTTACTTGGACCGCTTTCTCGGGACTCTCCTGGATAGCTTGGATCAAATATGGGGCTGATATGACCGCATTAGAGGAGGTAGAGGGGGTCACCTATCGCTCCCTCACATGGGGCTTCCCTCAGTTCCTATGGGGATTTCCCCTGACCCTGTCAATTGGCATCTTGTCCCTCCTGATCTACCTGCATGAGGGCCTGGAACACCCTGAATTCCCAATCTACGTTACATTACTCTTCCTTTTCCTGCTTCATGTCGTAGAGGCGGTTCTCTTCTCAATCTACGTTCTCTTCAGGGCTATTGGAGGAAAAAGGGTTCCCGTATCTGTAGTACTGGTTCCGTTAACGGTCATAATTCTTCACTTCGTGTGGGGAACTAGCATGGGTTTAATCCTCCCTTCCCTAGCCATGCTCGCATTCGGCCTTCTGGCCTTGCTGGCTCTCGGGACGGGTTTCAGAATCCAATTCTCTGGAGTGTGGCCCTCAATCAGGCCTATTCTAGCCTCTCTCTATCTTTCGGGGATCTTGATCTGGATCTACAGGATGGATAGCCTGAACATCCATCGGATCCAAGGGCTGGGGCAGTTCCCATGGATCCTCTATCCGGTCCTGCTGGGAGTGCCTGGTTTCCTAGTCCTGCTCTCCGATCTGAGGGAGAGACGGGCTTTCCTGGTCTTAGCCCTATCCAGCATCGTCATGGGTAAGCTGATCACTATATACAAGCTCTGGGTAGGGAGCATTCCGTACTGGGAGTACAGATTCGTCCTCTACGCCTTCCTGGGAGTATCTGCAGCTGCAGGATACCAGATCGCCAGGATGAAAGTAAGAAGGAGGGTGCTCGCGGTAATTCTCCTCACGAGCATCCTGTCCACCTCCCTGTCAGCTGCCAGGTGGGCGCAGATCGCTGATACTGCAGGAAACGTCCTGAATCCCCTAGATGTTCGATTCATGTCCGACTCGAATGTGAGCGAGCCCCTTCTCCTTTTCTCCTATAACTCGGTGTGGGTTGCCGCGTACGGGCCGCCGGTCAGATGGATAAGGTCCATACCACCTTGGGTGGCGCGGGGCCCGGAGTTAGTCATGGCCTCACTGGACCCCTTCGAGGAAGTAGATGTCCTAGCTACCATCTACGACGAGGCCCTCCTCTGGGGAATGAACGCATCCAGATCCTATATGGGGGGATATTGGAAGGAAGTCCCATCCATCTCTCACATTAGGACCTCGTGCATCGACCCCAATTCCTCCATAGCTGTCATATTGCCCTCCGACACCTACCTGAGGGAGAGGGCACTCGACGCTTACCGCCTGATAGGGGAAGCCCTGCCCCCTCACACCACCTACCTCAGGGACGATCCCTTCGCTCCCAGAGGGATCTACCTAGGCTCTCCCACATCCCTTATTGAGGTAAACGAGACCCTTCCGGTCGATCCTAAGGATGTGAGGTGGATATACGTGAGGGGACCCTTCCTCAGGGGGCTGAGGGTGGTGGGAGACGAGGGAGTGGCTGTGACCAGATTCGAGTTGGAGGAGGGAGAATTCACGCTAGAGGCCTGCCCTGAGAAGAATAATGGTAGTGTAGCCGTGATCTTCGAGTATGAGGGACCCAGGAGGTACAGGGAGGCCGGGATCGATCTGATCAGGGGAACCGTTTTCGGGACCGAGGACGATGGACCGGTACCCCGGTCCCGGTGCTACAGGATCGTGCTCAGGGTGGGTCCCGAGGGTGCATCGCTGGTTGTGAACGGCCGTGAGTTCCCTGTGGATGGAAAGGGTGGGGTGGTGGGATTGCACACCGTGGGGTTCTTCGGGAACCTCACTGGGTGGGTGAGGGGAACGCATCGGGTTGAGGGGCCTAGGAGGGGGGATGTGGTCCTGAGCGTCGTGCCGGGAGGTGATGTGGATCTCAGCGCTCTGCTGGACTCCTATTACCGGAAGGGCCAAGTGGATTCCGAGCTCTTAATCGAGACGAGGTCCGAGGTCCAGAGGGTAGTCAACTCGTGGCGGCCGGGAAGATGCGGATTACCGACCGACGTCGGAACTGCAAGAGGCATTAAGGCCAGCGGATCCGTGCTCATAGAGGGTAGGGCAGTCTGGGTAGAGAGGAAGGGCGATGTGGAGGGGGAGAGGAGGTATCTGGCTAGGGAGCGCTCGACCCTCAACGCCCGAGCGGCCAGGATGAGGGGAGGGCTTGGATTCTACGTGATTGTGGAGGTCAAAGGGGCGGAGCTGAACGGAACTCCCCTCCCAGATGGATCCCTGGTAATGTTCAGGACCCCCTTCCTATTAAGGGCCAACGGCTCGGTCCAAATCAGGGATTATCACAGGTTGGGTCGGTTCTCGACAGATATATCGAGCCCCGAGCTGAAATCGATCCAGGTAAAGGTGTTGATGGGAGATGTAGCCTATGTTTTCACTCCTTCGCTGTCAGTCAGCCTCCCTCGTTCCGTATATAATGAGTTAGGCGATCTACTCCTGGCGCTACCTGTGGCTGCAATCCTGCTCATCGGGAGAGCCTTACTCAGGAGGAGACTCGCTGGCTGGGAGGAGGGTCCCTGAGGCGTGTCTCCATATGCTCGGGTGATCACGCTCCTCGATCCAACTTCCCCCTAATCTCTTCAAAGAGCTCCTCCATCCTCAACAGGAATCTCTCGGCATCCGATACCGCCTGTTCCGCTTCCTCCTCTCCGTAAAATGAGATCGGATCGTAATCACTCGTCTCCCTCATCTCGTACAGTTTTGAAATTATCTTACCATAATCCACCTCAACAATACCCTCCCTCACCAAGAGGCCAAAGGATGTCCTTAAGCCTGCGTGAGTCTTAGGGGTCTTGCCCAAGAGATAGAGCACTGAGTAGGCTGCAGAGTACACCGAGTAGTAAGCCCCGCTTATGGCATCTCTGAACAGGCCATGCTCCAATGAAATGCGCGCGGCCTTCAGGTGCTCCCTAGCTTTCTCGAGATAGGCCTTGGCTATTTCCTCCCTCTCTTTCCCCTCTCCCATATGAGCACACCTTCCTCCAGAACTACTCTCTTAAGCGGAGTCAGACCCCTTCTCCACCTCTCCTCCGATATAACCACGAAGGACACGGGTACCCCGTAAGCCAGCTGAATATTCCAAGAGAGGTCGTACAGTTTCCTCCTAGTCTCCTTTGTCCTTTCACTTATCACGAGTACATCGACATCGCTCTCCTCCGCGAAGTCTCCCCTAGCGAAGCTGCCGAATAGGTATGCGGCTACCGAGCCCTCATCCTCTTCCAAGAACTTACTTATAATTTCCAAGATTTTATCGAGGTGGAGCAGGGCCATCTAGACTCCAAGGGGCGGACAGAAAAAAGGTTTCCCACCGAACGGATGAGACCCTGTTTTCCCCAGCTACGAGCGCCATCGATGTTTCAAAAACCTCAAAGGATCTTCTGTCTCTCTTATCGATAAAATAATGTGAAGGGTATCCTTGACCTCAACAGTTAGTCATGCTCAAGCGATATGTACCGACTTTAATGTGAGCCTCTCCAGCCTCTCCTCCAACACCTCTACCCCTATACCCGGCCTGTCCGGAGCCCTCAGCGTCCCCCTAGCGGTCAGCTTCCAAGGAGGTTCCACTATATCCTCCTCGTAATAACGGTCGCTGGCCGATATATCGTTAGGGAACCTGACATTGGGTAGCGTGGCCGCGGCCACCTGGTGTCCCCTGCCTATTCCCGTCTCGAGCATACCCCCAATCCAGACTGGCATACCGACTGAGTCACAGAAGTCGTGTATCTTCTTGGCGTTCACCAAGCCCCCGACCCTAGCTGGTTTTATGTTTATGATGGAGCAGCTCCTCAGCCTGAAGGCCCTGTAGGCGTCCTCCGGCTTCTTTATGGATTCGTCGAGGCAGATGGGTGTCCTGAGCATTTTCGCCAGTTCGGCGTGATCAACTAGGTCGTCGTAATCGAGGGGTTGCTCCAGCATCAGGAGGTCGTAGGCGTCCAGCTTCTTCAGATGGTACCAGTCGTTGAGTCTGTAGGCTGCGTTGGCGTCCACCTGCAATAAGAGGTCAGGATAAGCCTCTCTCACCGCTTTAATGACATTCACATCCCAGCCCGGCTTGATCTTCAGTTTGACCCTCCTGTAACCCCTCTCCAAGTAGGAGCCCACTACCTTGAGCAGATCCCTGATCGTGTGCTGTATCCCAACGCTCACGCCGCTCTCTATCTCCTCCCTCACGCCCCCAAGCATCTTCCATAGGGGAAGACCTTTCTTCTTCGCCTCAAGATCCCAGAGGGCCATCTCAACTCCGGCCTTAGCTATTTGATGACCCCTGACGAAGCTCACCCTCCTGAGGAAGTCTTCGGGACCTGCGGCTTGCAGGGCGTGCTCCGCTAGGAACTCCTTAATCACATAGAAGGCGGTTTCAGCGGTCTCATAGGAGTAAATGGGCTTGGAGTCAGCTGGAGCCTCTCCCCAGCCGACATGCCCGTCTTTCTCCACCCTGACAATAACCGCCTGCCTCCTCTTCGTCACTCCAGAACTTATCTCGAAGGGGGAGACGAGTTCCATTTCCACGAGGTATAGGTCTATACCCTCAGCCACCCCTTATCTCCTCCAGTATCTCCTTCGCCCTCTCCAAGCTTATCCTCTTCTCCCTTATCATCTTCTCAACGACCCTATCAACCTCCTCCGGGGTGGCGCCGGCAGCGAGGGCTATGTTGCGGGCGTGGAGCTTCATGTGGCCGGCCTGAATACCCTCAGTTGCCAGAGCCCTTAGAGCGGCGAAGTTCTGTGCGAGGCCGACCGCAGCCATTACCCGCGCCAGCTCCCTAGCCTTCTGCACGCCCAGTATCTTGAGGGCCAGCTTAGCTATGGGATGGACCCTGACCACGCCTCCAACGGTTCCCACGGCAAGGGGAAGCTCGATGCTCCCCCAAAGGTCACCGTTCTCGTCCACCCAGTACTCCGTCAGTGAGGTGTACTTCCCACTCTTGGCAGCGTAGCTGTGGGCCCCTGCCTCTATGGCCCGAGTGTCTTGACCCGTCGCCCTCGCTACCGCTATTATCCCGTTCATTATCCCCTTGTTGTGGGTCGCGGCCCTGTAAGGATCGTACTTGGCGAAGCGATAGGCCCACATTATCCCCTCTACCACCTCCTCCCCTCCTATCGCCGACTTGGCGAACCTGGCCTTCGCTCTAGCCAGACGCCTGTCAGCGAGGTTGGAGAGGATCCTCAGGTAGACCTTGCCGCCAGTTAGTCTCTCGATCGTTGGCGCCAGGCCCTCGGCCATGGTGTTAACGGTGTTCGCGCCCATGGCGTCCAGCGTGTCCACGTAGAGGTGAACGATAAGCATCGATCCGACGTCGGTGTCAATGGTCCTCACCTCCAAGTCCCTAGCACCGCCCCCCAACTTCACGAGGAGGGGATCCATCTCATTGGCCAGCTCCAGTAGCTTCTCCTTCTCGGCCATTATGGTCCTCTTGGCCTCCTCCAAGTCGGGAATCTTCACCACCTGGATCTGGGATATCATGATGGACTCAGTAGCCTCGGCCTCGAAGCCTCCCGATTCCCTAGCCATCTTGGCCGCGTTACTAGCTGCCGCAACGACTGAGGGCTCCTCTATGGCCATCGGCACCAGGTAATCCCTTCCGTTTATCAGGAAGTTCGTGGCGACGGCGAAAGGCAGGGGCCAGAGGCCAATGACGTTCTCGATCATTTGATCGGCAACTTCGAGAGGCAGCTTCCCGTACTTTATGACCTCGAGCTCCTCATCCGTCAGGCCCGCAAACTCCTTGACCTTCCGGAGCCTCTCGTCTATCGTAAGCTTATAGAATCCAGGTATCCTAGAGCTGGGCATCCCATCACCGGCCTCCCGACCTAGTGAATAATAAATGCCTTGGTGGGTACGCTGGCACAACCCACGTGGAGACCTTATATGGAAGGGCCCCGAGACACCTCGATGGATCTAGTAAGCGCTCTCTCCAGGTCCACCTTCTTTCTGCTGTCGCTGATGGCCTTAGGATACCTGTCAAGGAAGTACGGGGTCCTGAGAGAGGGCGAGGAAAGGGTGTTGAGCGACTTCGTCTTCCACGTATCGCTACCCTCCCTAGTCATCTGGGGACTCTCCTCAATGGAAATGAGCGAAAGAGTCCTGAGAATGGTCATAGGCGTTTCTGCGCCCATGTTGCTGGTCGCGACCCTCATTTACCTAGTGGGAAAAGCGATGGGATTGGGAAAGGAGCGCGTCATCCTGCTCATCGCTGCCTCCATATCTGGAAACACCGGTTTCTATGGGATACCCTATGTGAGGGCGGTGTTCCCGGGGAGCACAAGTCCAGCAGTCCTTGCGTGGGCCTCCACTCTCGTCACCTTCACCTTCCTTGTCATTCCCCTCTTCGAGGCGGCTAGGGAGGGAGGTGATCTACTGAGGAGGATTGTGAGGAATCCGCTGATATGGTCAGCTCTGATCGGACTTCTCCTCATGGTATCAGGCGTGAAGGTACCGGAGTTCATCTCCTACACCCTTAAGGAGCTGGGAAACACATCGGGACCGGTTGCCATATTCATGCTCGGCGCTTTCTTCTACGGAAGGGGATGGCCCGTGCTTGACCTGACTCCCTTGTTAGGGAAGGTCCTCCTGCTCCCCTTAATCGCCCTAGGTGTGGGGCATCTGCTGAGCCTCAGTCAGTTGGAGGTGTCGATCACCACGCTCATGTCAGCTATGCCTGTCGCTGTCGCCCTGGCCGTCCTTAGCGATGTTTACGATTTTCGCAGGGAGGAGATATACTCGCTGATCCTAATAACCTCACTGTTCTCTCCCATATATCTGGGCGCGTGGTTGACGGCACTGAGCTGGGGGTGAACGGGAAGGCTCTTAAGTAGCAAGGCCGATCGGTCAGGGGGTTCCCTTTGATAGCTCTTCTCGCCGCCGTGCTGTCGGGCGTCATATGGGGAGTAGTGCCCACCCTCTACGCTGAGGCCACGAGGAGCGGAGGATCAGCGAGGGCCAACTTCTGGAAGTCCTTAGGTGCTCTAGCCTTCCTCATCCCCCTCACGGCCTTAACGGGAGACATGGTGGTGCCCCCCCTTATAGGCCTCCTCTACATAATCGCCAACATGTCGCTGGGGACTGGTCTAGGGGACTACTCCTTTCTCAAGTCCATAGGGCTGATGGGGCCAGGTAGGGCCACCTCGGTGGCGTTCACATACGTCGTCTGGACGGCTCTCCTGTCGCACGCACTGCTGGGGGAACCCCTAACCGTGCAAATAATGACGGGCGTGCTCCTGGCCGTTTCGGGCATATGGATCCTCACCTACAGGGGAGGAAGGTGGGATATCGTGGGCACCTTCTGGGCCCTCCTCTCATCCATCTGCTACACTTTGGGCCCAATAGCGGCGAAACTGGCCCTTGAATACGTCACTCCCCTGACCATGACCCTGTGGAACACTCTAATCATCACCTCGGTCTATGGGGTGCTCAGCTATCCCGTTTACAGGGTTAAGGGGATAGGGAAGGCATTCGTGGGCGGCTTGCTTGGAGTTGGAGTGGCCCTCTCCCTCTACTTCTACGCGTTAGGCTCGGCTGGAGTAACGATCGCCACCCTGGCCACGGCGTTAGGACCACCAACATCCCAGATAGCCTCCCACCTGAGCGGTGACAAGCTTACCACGAGGGATGTAGTGGGATCGACTTTGGTGGTTGGAGGGCTCATCCTGTCGGTCATGTAGGGGATGAGAATCCTCCTGAAGGTGAATTCGCCATATGCCCTCCATGCCTTGGTGCCTCGGGCGATTCAAGGGTATATTGGTTGGGTTTCCCCCAACCCAGCACCCCTTACATTATCTCTCCCGCTGGCATCGAAGTTTGAATTCAGATCTCATGTACGGGGGCAGATATCTAACTCATCCATTCATGGGACCACCTATATACTCTGCGACCCTCAAGAGATCCGATATGAGGGCATATCGGCTCTTCCGACGACATTCATTCAGTAAACTACATAGCTAAAGGTCTGAGCTGCTGTCCAGACCCTATAACAATTCTTGCCTGTTAGCCTTAAGCGAGTCCGCTCCCACATGAACCGAACATAGAACCTCATTGTGCGATCTCCTTTTAATTCTAGGAAGGAGATATGCTACGGAGATGGAATTACCTAGAGAGTGGATCGAGAGGGCGGACTTCCTGATGAGGCAGGCTAGGAGAAACATTGAGGAGGGAGCGTACTGGTTCGTGTGCTTTGAGGTACATCAAGCGGTGGAGTTTTACCTAAAGGCCCTGTCTATCTCCTTAGTGGGGATTCACCCCTACACACATGATTTAGTCGAGCTGTTGGAGTTCCTGAGGGAAGCTGGTCTCGACGCGCCGGAGGAGCTCTACCCGCTGGCTGATGCCCTAACCCCTCTCCAGATGTCTGGGTAGATCTCCCATCGCGTACGACAAAGAAAAGGCAGAGAGGAGCCTTGCCCATGGTGAAAAAATCATTTCATGGGCTAAGAAGGCTGCTGAAGGCTAGAAAAGATCTCCTCTCGAGGCAGAATGAACTCTTGGAGGAGTTCGTTGGGAGGATAGCGAGGCGTTTCCCCAGGTCCACGATAATACTTTTCGGGTCGAGGGGGAGGGGCGAGGGAAGGTCAGATAGCTATTACGATCTCCTAGTTGTGATGGACATCGGGGGTGACAGGTATGGGTGGATTGTCGAGGTGAGATCGCTTAAACCTCGAGGCATATCGATGGATCTCCTTGTCCTCTCACCCGAGGAGATCGAAGACCCCTACTACAGGGAGATGCTGAGAGGGAGCGCTATTCTTTACGACGGTTTCGGCCTAGACCTGAGATCATCCACTTCGAGGGCTCAGGATAGCGAAGATAATGCGCTCTGATGTTTCGGGATTTCACAGCACCAAATCCAAAGGAGTTGAAGTTACCCCTCCGCGAGACTCTCAGGCGTGACCCTTTCAACCCAGTCGACCGAGTCGAAATCTCTATCGTAGGACACTAAGGTTCTAATCGAGAGATCCCTCATGGCCTGTAGGGCCAGTGCATCATCGAAATCCAGACCGTATTCTCTCATGAAATGAATGGCCTTGAGGCGTCCTCCCATCCCTACAGGATAAATTACCAACCCTCTATAAAGAAACAGCGAGGCTAAGAAAACGGCGAGGTCCCTCCAGCTCTTTCCATAGTTCTCCATTACCAAGACTATGGAATCCACGTGAAAATCGGTTATAGCCGCTCTGACCAAACCATCCCTAACCCTCGCTAAAAAGCCCTTACATGCCTCAGCATGCTCCTGAGCAAGCTCGACTTCCAAGAATATGTTGGCATCTATCAGCACTTCAATATTCCAACGCCTTTCTGGCCCTGATTTTACTCGCCTCATGTTGAAGCTCGACTCCCGTCTTTCTCACATGAGAGAGCATCCCATATATGGCATCCACCGGATCATCAATAGATTCTGAAATTTCCAAGATGTCTGGTGCATGTGAGAGCCAAAGGCTGAACGCTTTCTCCGATGCAACGCTTAGGGAGCCCCTTCCATAGCCAAAGAGCTTCATCGCTACCTCTCTAAATTTTCGCTCCAGCTGATCCGAGATATACACTTTAATGGATCCCATCCAAAAGATATGGGACTTAAGATCTTAATAACTTTAGGCCCTAAATGTGCTGGTCCCTCGGATACCGGTGGAGATATAGGTACATCATCCGCGCTCAGTTTTTGGCGTTTGTAACCCTAGACGGGACTACTTAGAGAATGAAGGGAATAATAGGCTGCTGTATTCAATCCCCAATTGAGACCATTCTACATTACGATCCCGTAAAGTCACCGGGCCTATCGGGAGGGGAATATTCCCTTATAATAGCCTGAATTCGGGGCTAATACTGCGAAATCCATCCTCCACGTGCCAGTAGAGGTTTTAAGGAAGCCCCTTTGGTCCCACGCTCTACCAGCCATGGGATCCTTAGATGAAGGGGTCTTCCGATGTTTACGTTGATACCGTTATTAATTTGCTAGGGTGGTGGGCTGGAGGCTTATGCTAAAGGGAATAGGAAAGGGTATCAAATTACTCCCCGGAAGCCCCTCCACCATGTTCGTCCCATGGGAGGATGGCTTCATAGTTATCGATCCGGGGTCTTCAGAGAGTAGGGCTGTTGATATAAGGGCTCAGGGGAAGATAAAGGCCGTTCTCCTGACGCACTTCCACTCGGATCACGTGCTCGCGGCAAGGGGATTGGAGAGCGAGTTGGGGATACACGCTCCGATAGTGGAGGCCTGCGGTGTTGAGTCGGTGGGCCTGAGGAGGGCTGTGACCTTCGGTGGCTACGCGCCGGAGGGCCTGATATACCATGTGAAGGCCGTCAGCGTTCAGGTGGACCATGTCTTCAGGCATCCCTTCCAGCTCGGGCCGGTGGAGACGGTTCCGCTCCCAGGGCACACCTACGGTCAAGTAGGTTATGTAGCGAATCGCATCCTCTACGCCGCTGACTCCTTCTTCGGAGACAAGCTGCTGAGGAGCGCGGTTATCCCCTACTATCAGGACTACGGAACGGCCTTGGAGACCCTCCGCTGGTTGAGGGAACATGCGAGGGATTTCCGAAAGCTCGTCCCCTCCCACGGTCCCGTGGTGGAGGGCAAGAGAGCTGAAGAACTCTTGGACTTCAACATAGAGGTGATGGAGGAGCTTCCTGACAAGGCCATGACTGAGCTGTCCTCTAGGCCCATGACGGTCGAAGAGTTGACCTCCAGGCTCCTGAAGGATGGGGGAGGCAAGGTCACGGTGAGCTCGATCATTCTCAGCGCTGTTACTATAAGATCCCTCCTAGCTAGGCTCTACGAGGAGGGCAAGGTCTCGGCTGAGGCCAGCGAGAGCGGTATCCTGTGGAAGCTCAACATGTGACACAGTTTATCCCAGGGAAATCCTCACTGCATTTAACCCGAGGGGGAACACTAGGAAGCCATGCCCCTCAAAAAGGAAGGCTTAAGGGATGTATTACTAAATAGGTGTAAGAAGGTCGGTCCAAGCGAGAGCTTCGTCACCTAAATGATTGGATTGGACCTGAGAAGGCTGGTAGGACATGCTTCATCCAGTGTAAGGGTATGAGATACCTACCATTCATAACAGGCTCCTCCTCAAAGCTGCTCAGTAAGATAGCCACTCAGTTGAGGAGGGGACACAATTATCAGGATATTCCGTTCTCCCCCAAGGAGATTCTAGTAGTTGAGGGTGTTATTTCTGATCAGGGCTGCCGATGATCTTGGATGCAGGATCAACCAGTCTTGACTCGGGATCATGAGGACACGGTTAGAATCGATGGAACCGAGGTTAAGTTCGTACTAAGAGATGGTGGACTATAAGTTCGCCCAAGAGTGATGAGCGTACTCTCTAGGCGTTCCGAAGGCATCTCCGAAGGAGGCCCGAACGTATATATCTACGCTCCACAGGACGACGGGATGAGAGTGTACTTCGCCACATCCATAAGGGGCGCCGGGAGTGATCTCGAATTAGCTAGAGAGGTGATCTCCATCCTGAAGGATGAAGGGCACGATGTGGTCAACGAGGAGATTTACCTCCCAGGATCTCCCGACGAAACAGCTGATGATTCCTACGTTTTCGAGCGCGACATGAAGATGTTGGGAGAGGCGGATATCCTGCTGGCCGATGTGACGCATCCGAGTTTGGGAGTCGGGTACGAGATATGTGAGGCCTTAAGGAGGGGGAAAGAGGTAATAGCGTTCTACCGGAGGGGGACTAAGGTGTCCAAGCTGATATCTGGTAACCCTGACTTGATTTTGCTTGAGTTCTCTGATGTGCGAGAACTCTTGCGTGGGATTCTCTCGGCATTGGGGCACACGGGGCGAGTTAGGCTTGGCTAGGCCGAACTGAGCTGGATCTGGGATCAAATAATTCAGCTCATGCTGCTTATGAGAGTCCTCACTTGCTTGATGCCCCTCCTCGAAGATATCTTCTCGATCATCCTCCTGATCCGGGAGGGATTCCCCCTGATCACTATGACCATGAGGCAGTTTTCCCTGTCCAAGTGTATGTGGGTGTTGAATAGCACCACGTCCAAGAACTCATGCTGCACCTCCGTCAGGAACTCTTCCAGCCCCCTGACCTCGTGGTCGTAGAGGAGGTTTATCGTTCCCACGACCTCCTTATCCTGACACTCCCAGTTCCTCTCGGATAGGAAGTTCCTCATTGCCAACCTAATTGCCTTGGAACGCTTCATTCCTATCTTGGAGATCACCTCGTCGAACTCCCTGAGCAAGTCGGCTGGCACTGACACCCCGAACCTTACTGAGCTCTCTCCTCTCCTACCCTCCTCGTGCTTGTGCGAACCCATCAATTCTATCGGAGGTAAGATAGTTAATAATCCCGCGTCCCTGGGCGAGGGCGCGCGGGCTCATCCAATTTGATGGGTATCGGCTTCAGGAGGACCCTCTCGCTCCTGCTTATATCCACATGAACACGGCAGAGATCCTTCTCAGACGTCGAGAGTGATCTTCACGCATCTACTCTGAACGTGAGTGCGTATTTTATCTTCCCTCAGTACCTTCATGCTATTTCTCAGTCCGAAGAGCTCAAGTGACACTCACATCCTCGGGTCCTCCTTCAAAACTCATGTCCGGGCGAAGTCGAGATCATCGTAGAATTTGTTTGGCCCATGGAAGAACCAGAGATAAGTTCCTCCGTTCATGATGATAGGCCACCCGCTCAACGCGTAGAACACCAATGCTTGAACGTACCTCTTATCTTCCTGCCAAGGTTTCAGTCTACTAGCGTACATCTTGACGTGATCCCGGGATATCCTGAGGATGTTGGATAGCTGGACCATTTTGAAGACCGCCCTTCCCGATGAGAGGAACCTCTCCCTGATATCGAGAGATTCATCATTCACCTAGGGCGACAGATCTGTTACTCCCATTTAATGATGTAACCAGCACTCTAGTCGAGGGGTTCAGCGAGACGCGTCCTCACGAGGTCATCAAGTCTCCTTAAAGGGATCCCTGTTTCCCTAGAGATCTTCGCAAGATCGTCGTGTTCTGGCTTCACATTGACCACCTTCCCTCCTATGCTCGATACCTTCACCCTTACCTCGTAGCTCCTCCCAAGCAACTCCAGCCTGATGGTCCTCACATCCCTCTCCGCCACCATCCTCGGGACATCCATCAATCTCACGCCTAGGGTGCCGGTCTCCCTCATCAGCAGGATGGCCAGCTCCTCAGCCGCCCGAGGATTGGAGAGCACCCTGATTAGGTACGCAGGTCTCCCCTTCTTTCCCGTAGCCGGGAGCACAGATACGTCCAGGGCTCCCTGCTTCATTAGCTCATCGACCACGTGACCTAGCACCTCTCCAGGGACGTCATCCACGTTCGTCTCCAAGAGAGTAACTACCTCCATCTTCACTTCCCTGCTCCCGCTCCCCGATCCTCTGATCACCCTAAGGAGGTTCGGCACCCTGTCCAGCTCCCTCTCTCCAGCTCCAACCCCAACTCCCTCGATCCTCATGGGTGGCAGGGTATCTACGATCCTAGAAGCTAGGTTTACGAGGAGGGCAGCTCCCGTAGGGGTGGTGAGTTCCGCTTCAATGGGGACCGATGATATCCTATAGTTGTGCCTCCTCAGTATCTCCAAGACTGCGGGAGTCGGCACCGGCAAGTAGCCGTGGGAGATCTCCACGTAACCGCCGCCCAAGGCTGGGGGGGTGGTATACACCAGCTCATCTATTAGCCCCGATCTCTGAAGGACGCTGGCCACCCCCAACACGTCCAAGAAGGTGTCAGCCGAGCCGAGCTCGTGGAAGTGTGCCTTCTCAGGCTCGTAACCGTGGGCTGAGACCTCGGCTCTCGCTAACTCGCTAATGACGGTCCTCACGAGGGTGGATGCCCTCTCGCCCAAGCCCAAGTTCCTGCACATCTCAGCGGCATATCTCAGAGCGTCGGAGGCCCAGAGTCTCTCGACCCTTTCCTCCAAGGTGACGATCATCCTTCTCCCCCTGAGGTCGCCCCTCCTGACGTCCCTGAACTCTACCCCGATCCTGTCCACGTAATCCAGCGTTGAGGAAACGACATCTGCCACCTCTTGCACCGCTTCCTCCATTCCCGTGAGGTCCACTAAGGCGGAGAGAAGCATGTCCCCCGATATCCCCGCCATCCTAGGGTCTATGACGAGCATATCATCACCTCCCGCACACGGAAACGGCTGCGTAGGCCGCCGCGACGCTGTTGTCTATGTTAACCACCACCAGCCCGGGCGCGCAGGACTGGAGCATAGAGAGCAGAGCCGCTTCTCCTCCGCCCCCCATCCCGTACCCGACCGAGGTGGGCAGCCCGATCACCAAGATATCCACTAAGGAGGCCACGACCGAGGGGAGTGAGCCCTCCATTCCGGCTATGGCGACAATGACGTCAGCTCCCCCCTCCATCACATCGGTAACCGCTTCCAAGGTCCTCTTGAGGTTCGCCACCCCCGCGTCGTACGCCCTCACCGTGGAGCATCCGGCCTCCTCCACCAGCAACCTGACCTCCTCGGCAATGGGAACATCTGACGTGCCCGCCGCTATTATACCCACCTTCCCCTTAAGCGGAGGTGCCGGGAGATCCCGTCTCCTGATTACGTAGACCCTCGAGTTGGGGCTCTTCCTAACATGGTATTCCCGCTCGAACTCCTCTATTATCGGAATATGCTCCTCGGATATCCTAGATATTAGGGCCCTACCCCTCGCCTCCAGCGCTCCGACTATCGCCTTCCTGAGATCCTCCCCTCCCTTCCATTGGGCCAAGATCACCTCAGGTAACCCCTTCCTCATCTCTCTCCCCAGGTCAAGTTTCAGGGTCTCCCCGAGTTGCCTTACCTCCCAAGACCGGATGAGCTTCTCCGCCTCCTCTACGCCTATCTCACCACGAACGAGTCTCTCGAGGATTGTGCGAAGTTGCATCCAGAAGAGGTCCCCCCATCCGATTTAAACTTCAGGTATGTTAGCTCCTCGCCTGAGATGTGAGGGGGGATCCCTAAGTTAGCGTATCGTACCCCTCCTGCCCCTTCCTGCCTCGAGATGTTCAATATTCTTGGCTCATTGATTCGGTTTGAAAATGCCCTATCTCAAATTGAATGGGGCTCAGGGGTCCCATTCAGCCCCACAAAAGTTTATTAGATTTCGATAGATTGAAAAGGCACCTGGAGGGTGTTTTCAAGCTTGAAAGAGGTTGGTTACAAATTCGACGTTATAGTCGTAGGAGCAGGGCCAGCGGGCTCAGCTGCTGCATATACCCTAGCTAAGAAGGGATTTAAGGTCCTACTAGTGGAAAGAGGCAGGATGCCGGGCACCAAGAACGTTTTCGGTGGTAGGGTCTACGCTGATCCGCTCAGAGATGTGTTCGACGGATTCGATGATTCGGCTCCGATCCACAGATGGGTGACCAAGGAGAGGATATCGATGGTCAGCGGTGAGGCGATGACCTCCTTCGAATTCCACACGAGAAAGAAGACATCCTTCACCACCTACCTGACCGAGCTGTCCTGCTGGATGGCCAAGAGGGTGGAGGAGGCTGGTGGAACGGTGCTCACGGAGATAACTGTGGACGAGCTGGTGGTGGAGAATGGGAGAGTGACGGGCATAAGGGTGGGTGATGAGAAGGTCTCCAGCGAAGTGGTGATAGATGCGGAGGGGATAAACAGGCTCCTGCTGGAAAGGGCAGGGCTGGTTCCCAAGCTCGAGCTGAGGCATGCTGGCTTGGGAGTCAAGGAGGTGATAAAGCTCTCGAAGAAGGAAATAGAGGATCTGTTCGGTCTTGAGGAGGGTGAAGGGTTGGCATGGCTCATGATGGGTGAGGTCACTGGGGGGCTGCCAGGAGGGGCCTTCCTATACACGAACAGGGACTCCGTCAGCTTGGGCCTCGTGGTCATGCTTGGCGAGGCGGTTAAGGGGGTGAGGGAGCACATCTCCCGCTACGTGGAGGCTTTGAGGTTACACCCCCTCCTCGAGAGGTACTTCCGGAACGGCAGGATAATGGAATACTCGGCTCACCTCGTGCCCGAATACACTTGGCCCTCCCTCCCCCACAGGCTCTACGCCGATGGCCTCCTCGTTGCAGGAGATGCGGCTGGTCTGCTCTTAAATTTGGGGTACAACTTCAGGGGCGTGGACTACGCGGCCTACTCGGGTTATCTAGCAGCGAAAGCCGTGGAGAAGGCCCATGAGATGGGAGGCATGACCTCAGAGAACCTGTCCGTGTATGAGAGGTTGCTGGAGGAAAGCTTCATCATGAAGCAGCTGAGGAAGTTCAGAAACGCCTCTAAAATGAGGGAAAACGGCAGGCTCTACTCCACCTACCCCGAGGTATTGAACTCGGTTATGGACCAGCTCTTCCACTCACCCTACGAAGTTCCCAAGATAATGGAGGCATTCAAGAGGGCTAGAAAAGGAAGGATAGGCTGGCTTGATCTGATAAGGGATCTGCTGGGGATGGTGAGGAGCATATGATGAGGAAGCCCATGAGGGTCGACGACATCCTGAACAACGACGTGTGGGATGTGGACTACGAGCCTCACATAAGGGTGGACGCGACCAAGTGCAGAGAATGCGATGAGAAGCCTTGTCTCCTTCTCTGCCCGGCCCAGTGCTACACACTAGTCGGGAATGAGGTGCTTTTCAGCTACGAGGGTTGCCTCGAATGTGGAACATGCAGGCTGATCTGCCCTCACGACGCGGTCCACTGGGACTACCCGGTCAGCGGGAGGGGGATCCACTTCAGGTTCAGTTGAGTTGAGGAGGTGATGGGCATGCTGAAGATGGTTGTGGGCATAAAGTGGGTTCCAAACACCACATCTGTAAACATAGACCCCAAAACAGGCACTCTCATAAGGGAGGGCATACCGAGCGTGGTGAATCCCCACGATCTCGAGGCCGTTGAGATGGCTCTCCGCCTGAAGGACGAGTACGGCGGGAAGGTGACCGTGATTACCATGTCCCCTCCCTCCGCCATCGCTGGACTTGAGCATGTTCTGGGGATGGGGGCCGACAAGGCGATCCTCGTGTCGGATCGGGCCTTCGCTGGCGCCGACACCTTGGCTACCTCCTACGTACTTGCTAAGGTGATAGATAGGCTGGACTACGACCTGATAATCTTCGGTCAGGAGACCATAGACTCCTCGACTGCCCACGTCGGGGCTCAGGTCGCATCGTGGCTGGACCTCCCCTATGTCTACTACGTGACCCACGCCGAGCTCAGGGGCGGGAAGCTCGTGGTAAGGAGGAGCCTAGAGAACGCCCATGAGACCTATGAGCTGGACCTACCAGCCCTAATATCCGTCGCCATGCATTCCCTGAATCCGAGGAGGGTGAAAGTGTCCAATAAGCTAAGGGTGAAGCTCGAGAATCCCGTGAAAACGTGGAGCAACAAGCTGCTCGGCCTCGATCCCGAGTGCATCGGGCTGAGAGGATCCCCAACGGCACTGTCTAAGATTGAGATGGTCCCTAAGGTTCCAAGGAAGAACGAGATCTTCAGGGGAGATGCAAGAGAGGCCGCGAAGTGGTTGCTGGAGAAGCTGAGAGGGGAGGGGCTGCTGGAGCTGGGGTGATGAGATGGTCTGCAAGGAGTGGCCCGAGATAAACCTAGAGGAGTACGAGGGCGTTTGGGTAGCAGCCTTCTCAGACAACGAGAGGAAGGAGATAGAGGAAGCTAGCCTGCAGCTGATTGGTGCTGCCAGAGAGCTAGCGGACAAGCTGAACACCTATGTGGGCGTGGCCCTGATAGGTAGTGGGGTGAGAGGACTGGCTGAGGAACCCATCTACTACGGGGCGGACAGGGTTTACGTCGTGGATGACGAGAGGCTTTCTACATACTACCCGACCGTGTGGGGGAAAGTGCTATTCGAGCTGGCCTCGAAGTACAAGCCAGAGGTGTTCCTTATCCCGGCAACGCTGAGGGGCAGGGAGCTAGCGCCGTATGTGGCGAACTCTTTCAGGACGGGAATAACGGCGGACCTGACTTCCATGGATGTCGATGAGAATGGTGACGTGGTGCTGATAAGGCCGCCCTTCGGCGGTTTCATGCTCGCCCATATAGTCACTAGGAGCAGGAGGCCAGTGATGGGATCGGTGAGGCCCAATATATTCCCCACCCCAGAGAGGGACGAGAGCAGGCATGGTGAGATATACGAGGAGAAGGTTGAGGTACCCCAACCAAGGGGAATCAGACTGCTGAGCAGGGAGCCCATCCTGAAGAAGGAGGAGATCCCCATCGAGAAGGCCGACATCATAGTTGCTGGGGGTAAGGGGGTCGGTTCCAAGGAGGGATTTGAGTTATTGAAGAGGCTGGCTGATCTCCTCGGCGGCGTTATAGCTGGCTCTAGGAAGGCCGTTGACGCTGGATGGATAGACCACGACAAGCAGGTGGGACAGACGGGGAAAGCAGTTAAACCGAACCTATATATAGCAGTCGCTATAAGCGGAGCAGCTCAGCATGTGTTCGGGATAAGGGAGGCGAAGAGAGTCGTGGCCATAAACATAGACCCCGATGCTCCCATATTCGAGCATGCGGATTACGGTATAGTAGGAGATTACAGGGAGGTCGTTCCTGCGCTAATACAGCTGCTGGAGGAGATAAGGGGGATAAAAGGAAGGAGGAAATGAATTCGAATCCACGCATTAATTCTCTAAGCTCCTCCACCTTATATCTAATTTCCCATCCCCATAGTTGCCGCTTCTGTTACGCTAAACGAGCTAACCGCTTTTAAGTTCAATCGGTTTCAAGCCCAGTGAGCCTCGAGAAGTTGATTCGTGCCTTGAAGGGCTACAGGTGCCCAGCTATAGCATTCTCTGGAGGTAGGGACAGCACGTTCCTACTCTGGGCGCTCGAACAAGCTGGCGTGGATAAGGTAAAGGCCGTGACAGTCGACTTCCCCTACATACCTAGGAGGGTCATCGCTGCCAGCGAAGGGGTGGCCAGACTCCTTGGAGTGGATCACATCATCATCAGGGATAAGGAGGTAATGAAAGAGGATGAAATATCGAGGAATGGCCCCCTCAGATGCTACTTCTGCAAGTTGAGGATGATGTCCCTGATCTTGGATGTGGCTGAGCGGGAAGGGTGCGACGCGGTGCTAGATGGGACCAATGTCAGCGATTTGAGGGAGGACAGGCCAGGCTTAAGGGCTCTGAAAGAGTTGGGGATCAGGAGTCCGCTTGTAGAGGCAGGAATTACGGAAGGAGAGGTATTCTCACTGCTGAGGGACCTTGATCTCCCCTACTTGGCCGAAACCTGCTTGCTAACCAGAATGCCGCCGGGAAGAAAGGTTAGTCTCGATCTATTGAAGAAGATCGAAAACTTGGAGGACTTAATCCTCCGAACGGGCGTCTCGATGGTGAGGGCCCGCGTCCAGGGGAGTGAGGTGAGGATAGAGGTCCCTCCCCCCGACATGTACAGGATTCTGGAGATTCGGGATGAGATCTTGGAGATGGCCTCATCTATGGGTTTCCACGCAGTCACCCTAGACCTCGCAGGTTATAGGGGATCTAAGCTCGTGCTGGTCTAGGAGAGCATATTATTGATAGTGCAGGCTGTAGGTGCTTTTACTCATCGGAGTAGCTGCCTTTCGCGATCTAAATGAGCGAGGAGGGATTTACGCCTCAACTAGGATGCGAATGTTTCATTAATCTCCTCACGACCCTTTCAGCCATATCCAGCAGGTCGGCCATCTCTTTCAGCTCTTCCCCAGTTATTCTGTAATACTCGTGAGCTATCAAGTTCCTGAGGAAGATCAGCCTCTTGAGAGCCCTCAGCTCCTCCATAGTTATCGCTCCCTCTTCGTACATTATCTGGAATATGTCGGAGTAGGTAGCGGGGTACCTGCCCAGATCCACCACGTATCTCTCGCCAATCTCTATGAGGGAGTTCACTGCCTGGAAGCACTCCATGGCTAGGGCCGTGTAGACCAAGTAATTTGAGAGATCGCTCTCCTTTAACTCTCTCGCCTTTCTGTAGTGACTCATGAATCTAGCCAAGCTATTCGACCTCAAGGAGCATCTCCCTCACCCTTCTGTACATGCGGGAATGCTCGAGGTAGTTCCTGATGGTCCTGAATTTTATCTCTTTGAACTTCTCCTTGTCTCTCAGGTAGAGGACCTTCCCCTCCTTCAATACTTGGAACTGGATGTAAGGGGGGAGCCTGTGAAACAGAACCAAGTCTATCCTCCTAGAGTATAGGCTTCCCAGCTCCGCCTCGTCCTCCGGGGTTGGATCCTCCACGACCACGGCAATATCAACATCCGAGAGGGGTGTGGTCTCTCCCCTGACGGTGGAACCGAAGAGTATGACTGCCAGTACCTTCTCATGGGACTTTAGTCTCTCCAGCACTAGTTCCAGTTCCATCATCGAAGTCAGGCACCACGTCCTTAAAGAGGATGCGCGACCAAGCCAAGTCGGAACATACCCGATTCAGAACGGGGAAAACGTCGCGCGGTCGATCGCTAATTACTAGATGTCCTTTTATATTAGTAGAATATGATACTATGATGCCGAGGGTGAAGGTCACTAGGAACTACCAGGTCACCATTCCAGCCGAGGTGAGGAACGAGCTGGGCATAAGGGAAGGCGATTACTTGGAAGTTTACGTAAGTGAGGAAGGTCATATAGTAATGAAGAAGGTTAAGAGAGTCAGAAAGACCCTTAGATCGGGGAGGAAGCTTACCATCGAGGAGATCGATGAGGTGATAGAGAGGGGAAGGAGGGAAACCTTTTGAGGGCCGTGATCGATACCAACGTCCTGATCTACGATACGTATGAGGATTCAATACACCATAGAGATGCTTCCCAACTACTAGATCAATTGGAGGAGTGGGTTATTCCCCTGATAGTCATTTATGAATACATCTGGTTCCTCAAGGGGATGGGAGTCAGTCCATCGACGGCGCTGGATAAACTGGAGGACTACATCTCGTCTGAGAAGAGCAGGACCTACAAGGAAGAAGAGCGCCTCATAAGGAAAGCCCTAGGATCCCTAGCCGAGGAGGGTATCTCACTCAACCGATTCAATGACGAGGTCATCGTCAGGATAGCAGGGGAGGAGGGAATCTTGCTCGCCACCTTCGATAAGAGAATGGGATCTAGGGCGAGGAAGCTCGGTGTGGAGGTGGTTCCTACTCGATAGAGGGCAGCACGCCCGTTAGGGCGACCCAAGATCGGATAACGACTAACCTCGACCTCTGATCCATCCCCTCACCAAGGAAACCTTCTTCTCGATGTCATCCAACTCCTGGATGGATGCCCTGAGGAGGAATGCCCTCGGGTACCTCTCCACCAGCACCACGCAGTTGGAGAGGGCGCTGACCCTGAAACGCGGCGGGGAGTAATCCAGCATCCTCACATCAACGTAGATCCCAGCAATATCGGTCAGCTCGAGACTCAGCTGCTCGCAAAAATCCAGCTCCTCCTCATAGGGAATTGAGTATCCGGTGTATATGGCGACATCTATGTCCCTGAAAGGTCTGAGCTCCAAGAATCCCCCGTGAATTACCGCAAGCAGGACCTCCTTCCTACTCAGAATCGCCTTTCTGAGCTTTTCAACTATGGATGCCTTCTCCTCATCGCTCAGCCTGTGGAACTCGAACTTCCTCCTTTCCTCAGCCCTTCTCAGATAGATAGGCCTTCACCTCCCTTATAAACGATCTAATAGCCTCCAATCCGCCTGACCTAGCCTCCCTATATATCCTGAGATCGTCCACCTCCCAGTACCTGTGAACTACCATGTTCCTGAGGGATGCCAGTCTGGCCATCACCTCGAAAGTACTCACTGAAATTATCCCACGCAGAGCAAGTTTCTTGAAGATCTCTCTATAGCTTCTAGCGCTTTCACCCTCGATCTGCAGTATGAGAACGCCCAAGTCAGCTGATGCCTCCACAATTTGGACTATGGAGTATCTAGCCGAGAACCTAGCCGTCCTACTCTTCAAGAACGATCTTTGATCCATTGAGGTGAGCTCTTCAAGCTCTCTCAGTGCTTCCTCGATCTCCTCGATTCTGTTCGCTACCTTCGACACAATTTGACTAGGATGCCGAGATAAATAATCTTTCTCGGTAGGCTAATTACGGGCAGGTCTGGGCGCTGCTGCAACACAGATAGGCTTCTCGGTCGAGCCTCTAAACCCAAGGACTTCACCTCATTTTCCTAGATAAAAAAGGAGAAAGGGGCGGGCATCTCATAGAATTCGGTCTTCTCAGGAGTAGCTAGCCGATGTCCCTTACCCATTTCTCCTCCTCTGGGAGCCTTTCGAACATTCTGCCGACCTCTAACAGGAGCTCTCCTGCTGAGGTGGGACCCATCTTTCCCAAGAGGCCCGTCCTCCTGAGGATCACGAAGGCCTTCTTTATCTCCTCGTCGGTAACGGACGTGTACTTCTTCAGGTGGTTGTACACGATCTTGGCCTCCACGTTCACCACATCGATCCCCTTCCTCCATGCCTCCTTTAACTCATCTATGTTCTCCGAGATGACCCTCAAGACCCAGTAAACGGTGGGGGTGACCGGGAACTTCATGGTCTTCATGGTCTGGGTGTTCCCGAAGGCGACCACGTCCTTCATCACCTCCCCTATGGGCGTCAGGCCGACGGTCCTGTTCTGGAGCATAATCACGAGTCCCTTGGATTCGGCCTCTGATATAGCCTTCCTGACTATTCTCCTGGCCTCCTCATCGTCCTTCACCCCTAGATACTCGTCCACTGCGCTGACAAGTTCCTCCCTACCCACGTACTTCCCCTTGGGGATCTTCATCAGGATGGCTACGTCGTAAGCTGTGAGCACGGGCCTCCTCACCACCCTGCTGCTCAGCTCAACCAGTAGCCTACCCCTCTTGGTGAGGTCCTTGTCCACGAAACCGTGCCTCTTGGCCTGCCTGACCCACTCGGCCATTGGGACCTCGCCAGCAAGGGGGTAGGTCACGGCTTTCATCGATTCGCTCGTGATGTCCTCGCTGCTTTCCTTCACTAGGTTGTAGGCCTGCCTCCCGTGTTCAGTGAACCAGTAAGTGTCCTTCATCTCTATCTCCCTCCTCTCCACGAGTCCCTTCGACTCCAAGAGGATTAGGGCTTCTCCCACATCGGCTATGCCCGATTTATCCTCTATCCACCCCTTAGTGGGTAGTATCTCCGGGTTCATCTCCCTCTTCCTCTCGGCCTCCTCTATAGCCTTGAGGACCCTGATCTCCTCTACTGTGAAGTAGAACGGTGTCGTGGGCCTCCTAACTACACCCATTTCCCTGTAAGCCGCCAGCATTCCCCTTCCAGCTTCGGTTATTCCGCTGCTGTCAGCAAGGCCCATCTCCACCAGCCTCTCTGTGGACTCCCCTCTCTCTATCTGCTCCGCAGTCCGCTGATCGACGGTTATCTGAGTTGTCACTACGGAGATCAGCCATATAGACTCCCTGGCCTTCCTCCCTGCAGGTGTCAGCGTGTATACGGCGCCGAACTCATCAGGCGGGGATATGTAGAGGAGATCCATCGCCTGAAGGGCGTTCACGACCCACTTTCCGAAGCCCAGCTCGTCCCTTATCCTTATCAGCTCTCCTAAGTCCTCCGGGCCCGGCGGTATAACCTCTATGAAGTCCGATAGTTCGGTAGCTAGCAGCAAGGAGGGTCTCGACTGCCCCCTAACCTCCAAGAGCTCCTTGGCCAAGTCGGTAGGCCCGTCTTCCCAGAACCCCCTCTCCCTCAGCGCGCCCTCCCAATTGGGGAGGATACGACCTGTTCTAACCGCCAGTTCCACCATCTTGTAAATGGGGGTATCGACCCAGACGTCGGGTAGGGACTCCACATCCAGCTCAGCTCTCCTCAGGGCCTCAACCAGCTTCCTCCCGGCTGATGTGAGGTTTATGGTCCCGTCCGATATATCCACGAGTCCCAGAACCTTCAGCTCAGTTATCCTCCTCGAGAAGACTAGTTCATCTACCCTCCTCTCTCCCCTGAATTCCAAGGCCTCCTTACCATCCTCGCCGAGTCGGAGGAGCAGCTTCAAGTGATCCTTCCTGATCAGCATGCTATCACCTCTCCAAGACACACGGCCAGTAAATTAGATTTCCCCCAGCTCTCGAGAGATGCAGTTTCCCTCACAGACTAAATTTTCAGTGCATCCCATAATTCTTTAAAGTTTGATGAGAATTGTTGAGTTTGTTTCTATATTATACCGGATCTTTTATATGCGAATACAAAGGTTGCTCGATCGGGGGCTGAGGGTTGTGAGGGGGAGGAATAGGCCCATCAACTTGGGCAGGTACGCAGTCAGTCCGGGCAGGAGGCTTGCAGCTTATTCGATGGACATAACCGAGAACAGGGTCGGTATACTGAGGGATGTAGCCCAAGCAGTGGCCCAGAGAGGGGGTGACATCCTCTATCTCCACCTGCAGGTCAGCGAGGGCGGTAAGGGTACTATCTTCCTCATCCTGGATGCTTCAGAATCTGCTCTGGACTTCGAGGAGTTAATGGAAGCACTGAACAGAATAGAGGGCGTGGGAAACGTGGATCTGATCCTCCCAGTAAGGGAGGGCCTGCTCATAGATACTCTGAACTTTCCGGCCTACGTCGGTGACAACAGGGTTGCCATAATGAGGGATGTCCTCCTGAGGAGCGCCAAGAATGAACTCACGAAGAGGATAGGACCCGAAGCAGCGGACGCTTTGCTTTACAACATTGGGTTCGAGATGGGTTTGGGGGCTGGGGAGGACCACAAGAAGATCGCCAGATCTGTCGGCATCGAGGATCCGAAGGATGTGCTCGAGCTGGTGACCGTCCCCCTCTTTAAGACCCTAGGTTACGGCGAGGCGGAACTCCACCTGTCCCGAGAAGGCGGCGAGATAAGGCTCTACAGGAACATAGAGTGTGAGGTCGCCGGTATAACAGATAGGGCTTCCTGCAGCTTGATAAGGGGAATGTGGGCTGGTGTCCTCACATCCGTCTTGGGAAAGGAGGTTTCGGTTGAGGAGGTCAAGTGCATGGCTGCGGGGGACGGTTATTGCGAGCTTAGGTTGGTACAGAGGGCGTAGACCGATGAGCCCCTTCATCAACATGTTTCGGGTGTAATTGATGATGGACGATCCCAAGCCTCTGGAGTTTAGGAATGTCCTCATCTCTCCCGGTAGGGATTTCCTGGGTCTCTCGCTCACGTTCAAGGAGGATAGACCCGGACTACTAAGGGAGATCTCCGGGATAATAGAAGATATGGAGCTGAACATAAACTACATCTACGGCTATTCGGTGGGTGCTGAGCCGAGGATGATCCTCGTTGTGGACATCACGGATAAGGAGGTGGACTCCCAGGAACTCGTGGAGAGGATCTCTGGCGTTAAGAGCATCGGAGAAGTGAGGATCTTCGAACCCGTGACGAGGGGATTGATAGCGGACACCACTTCATTCCCTCCCACTGTCTTCGGCGAGAGAATCGTCATGCTGAGGAAGTCCGCCATGAAGGAGCTGATTAGGGGACTGATAGAGGCTATAGGCCCGAGGGCTGCCTCTGGCATTCTCTATCAGGTGGGCGTGAGGATGGGGAGGGGGCTCTCGAGGAAGCATGTATCCCTGTCCGAGGAATTGGAGATCGACGATCCCTTTGAGGTGGTGAAGAAGGTCGCCTTACCCCTCTTTCAATCCCTAGGGTACGGGATTGCCGAGGTGGAGAGGAGGGGCGAAGATATAGTTGTTAGAAAGTACGAATGCATTGAATGCACTTCTCTCAAGGAAATATTAGAGGAGAATCCCAATCTCGTGGAGAGCAGTGAGGATGTGGGATGCAGCATGGTGAGGGGTATAATAGAGGGTGCGGTGTCGGAGATCATGGGGGTCGAGTACGAATCTCATGAGGAGAGGTGCGTCGCTAGGGGGGATGAGCACTGTGAGCTGGTTCTCACGCCGAGACGGTAAGGGCGAGGGCGCCTCCCCGAGGGGGCTGTCCCTGAAAAGCTCGGATACCGACTTCTTTTTCAGGGTAAACCGCGACATCCTTAATATTACTCGTGGGTACGGTAAACGAAGATGGCCGTAAAGGACGATGGATTGGACCGGGGGAGGATCGCCCTCAAGAGAAGGCTGATGAACCTTATACTCTCGGGGGACCTCCAAGAGCTAGTTCCAGTTTTCGATCCCGATGAGGGCTTCACCTACTGTCCCTTGCTCGGGGAAATGGGGGTTCGGGATTGTGAGGGGGTGGAGGATGTCCTGAGGGAGTTGACAAGGGAAGGTATCCTGAGGGCAGAGCTCCACGATAATATCGCTGTGTGCGGGAGATGCGGCTCCCATAGGCTCACTATCAGACCCGTCTGTCCCTACTGCGGATCGATCAACTTTAGCAGGACCACGGTCATCGAGCATCTCGCCTGCGGCTATTCTGGACCGGAGACGGACTTCAAGACCCCCAGTGGAGAGATGGTCTGTCCCAAATGCGGGAAGAAGCTCAGGGCTATTGGGGTGGACTACCTCAGGACTGCCGACATCTATCTGTGCTCTGACTGCGGGGAGTTCTTCTCCCTGCCTGAGCTCAAGTTCGTGTGTGCCGACTGTGGTAAGGAGAACTCCATTAAGGACCTGAGGATCGCGAGGGTATACCGCTACAGGGTCGTCCCAGAGAGGGTAAGATCTCTGGAGGAGGCGTCCTTCCTCAGTGAGATGGCCGACAGGTTACTTGAACTCGGCATAACTGTAGAGGGCCCGGGAGCCAAGGTTAAGGGCGTCTCGGGCATAGAGCAAAGTTTTACTTTCGTGATCAGGTCCTCAGACGAGCCGATACCTGTGGCGGTTATTGATATCGTCCCTCCCGGGAAGCAGCTGAGGGAAGAGGATTTGCTGAGGTTCTTCGCGAAGGCATTCGACGCCAACGCCAAGTACTGGATACTCGCGATTCCGTCCTCGTTGGATGAGAGGTTGAGGGACGTTGCTCGTAGGTACGGAATTACGCTGATTGAATCCTCTAGGCGCGAGGATCTGATCGAGAGATTGATCCAGATGCTGAGAGAGCTCGTAGCTGGGGAGAAGCTCCTAGAGAAGGACCACGGCGCCCCCTGAAGGGGTGTTCGCGTGTGGAGGATTTACCTCACCGTTGTGACGCTCTACATCAGTATCGCCCTGATCCCGCTGGTGATACCTGGGAGACTTACCATAGTTTCCCTCCTAATAGCTTCGGCCCTCACTCTCTATTACTTGGCTGAGGCCTTCAGGAGGGGAAAGAGGGGGCTCAGCTTCAAGAGAGGGCTTACGGAGCTCTCCATCCTCATGGTGATCGTGCCCATTGCATTGGCTGCCGTCGTCCTCTACGAGGGATACGCCAAGTTTCCCGGGCTATTGAACTCCCTGCTAGCCTTCGGACTGACCCTCATAACCTGGAACTACATGCTCATGTCTCCCCTCGCCATCTACCACAAGTACAGGGAGCTCCAAGAGGTCGGAAGGCCTCTCCTCTACCGGCCGCTGGTCTCCGTCATAGTTCCGGCCAGAAACGAGGAGAGGACCATTGCAGCGACGATAGAATCCATCCTCGAAACCGATTACGAGCCCAAGGAGGTGATAGTGGTGGATGATGCCTCAACAGACAGGACATTCGAGATCGCGTCGAGGTACGTCAGCAAGAAGGTCAAGGTGCTCAGGAAGGAGCACGGGGGTAGAGGGAAGGCCTCGGCCCTGAACTTCGGCATGAGGTTCGCAAAGGGAGATGTGATAGTGGTAGTGGATGCAGACACGCTGGTGGGCAGGAGGTCCATAACCGAGCTGGTGAGGAGGTTCCAAGACCCCGAGGTCTCCGCAGTCTCGGGTAACGTACTGGTCAGGAATAGGGTGAACCTCCTCACGAAGCTTCAGGCCATAGAGTACATCCTCAGCTTCAACTTCGCTAGGAGGGCGCTTGACGTGTTCGGCGCCGTCATGATAATCTCGGGATCATTCGGAGGATTCAGGAGGGAAGTCCTTCGCTCCACAGGGATGTACGACACGGACGTCGTGACCGAGGATTTTGACATCACTATAAAGGCGCTGAAGACGGGTAGGATAGTGCAAGCCAGCTCCCTGGCCGTTGCATTTACGGAAGTGCCTAAGAAGCTCAGGGATCTGTACAGGCAGAGGATGAGGTGGTACAGGGGGGCTTTCGAGGTCCTCCTGAAGCACAGGGACGCTCTATTAAATCTGAGGTACGGATACCTGCAGAGGCTGGTGTTTCCTGCGTTGATCATGCAGCTCATCGTAATCCCGCTGGTGGATGTGGCGGTCCTCTTCTCCCTAGCTCTAGGCCTGATTCACGGTCGGTTCATACCCCTGCTAATGCAGTTCATCCTTTTCTCCTTCATGCAGTTCCTCATATTCCTCCTCTCACTGCAGATCGCTGGGGAGGAGGACATAACCCTGGCGATCCTACCCTTATTCGTCGTCGGGTACAAGCAGATGCACGAGGCCTGGATGGTGAAGGCCCTACTGGACACCTTCATCGCCAGAGCTAAGGGAAAGAGGTTCGAGTGGGGGGAGTTGGAGAAAGAAGGACTGGGCTACAGAGCGGGCCCCTTCTGATCCTCAGAATCAAGCCGTTCTCCACAGTCTGGCGACCTCTTCAACGAGATCGTTGTCTCCCTCCACTACTAAGTGGTTCTCGCAGGCGGCTAACAGGTTAGCGCACAGATCCAAGTAGCAAGATATGCGGGGCGACCAAAGGAGCACGATCACCCTGACCCTATTGGCTAGTGGCGAGATTATGGCCTCGAACTCCTCAGGGTCATCCGGTATGGGGAGGGTCACGTGAAGATTGGGGCCCGAGATCACCAGCTGGGCGTCCGGAAACCGGTCCCTCAACCTCCTCATGAAGGAGTGTATCTTCAGGAGCTCCGTCTTCTCGACCTGTGAGAGTCTCAGCGGCTGTCCGGAGCTTTCTCTTAATATGGAGATCCTCAGGCGAGATCTCAAGACCTCTCTGCCTCCTCTAGCGCCCTAGCAACTGTGTCTAGAGGGTCGCCGACCGATTTGAGGAACCTCTTAGCCCTCCTCTCGAGCTCGCCTGAGCTCATGTCCTCCAGCAACCTCTCGTAGGCCCTGATCACGGTGTCCTCCCTGGCCTTAACTATCAGGCCCTCCCTCATCAGAACCTCGGTGACGCACGGCTCCTCCCTAGGGAATAGGGATATCGCGGGAATGCCGAGGAGCGCCGCCTCCCTTATCATAGTCCCCCCACCGGAGAGGACTCCGGCGGAGGTGGAGATCAGATCCAATCCGTCGACCACGCCCTCGTACCTAGATCCGTCGGGCAGGATGATCCCGCCTTCCCTCGGCATCCTGACCTCATCCAAGCCCGTAGAGAGGAGTAGCCTGCTCACCGCATCCTCGAAGTGCTCCGCAACTTCTAAGTAATGGGATCCTACGGGCGGGGGTCTGACTATAACGTATCCCCTCTCTCTTAGCCCCAGATGCCTGAGTTCCTCCCTCGTCGGCTCCTCAAGGTAATCGAGGACGTGTGATACCTCGAAGATCCCCTTGAACCTCAGAGTGGGCCCGTAGATCGGACCTCGGAAGCACTCCGGCACCACCGCGACGGTGGAGAGGGGGAAGGTCAGCTTGGTGATCACGTGAGGCGACAGGTCGTTATCGTTGAGGGCCACGAACGGAATTCCGAGCCCGAAGGCCACTCTAGCCTGCTCCGCCGATCCTTTGGAGGTGGCCACACTTACATCCAGTTCATCGACCAACTCGGCCAGTTCCCTGACCCTCTCGGCGAAAGCCCTGAGCTTTTCCTCCTTGGTGCGACCCCACCTTCCTACCACCAGAAAGTCCCGGCCCAGCAGCCTGCGGGTCAGTTCCACCAGAGGTCCCTTCCTCCTTACCGTCACCAGCGCCTCCTGAGGATACCTACGGAGGAACCTCCTCCAGAGCCTGACGTGAGGTTCGTTCACCACATCTATCCACAGCATGCCATCACCTTAGGGTGTCAGGGCGTACTCCACCACCAGCCTCACATCCGTTCCCAAGGCGTGTCTCACCGTTTCCTCAGCTGCCTTCACCACCGCGGGGGTCATCACCGGTCCCTGTTTGAACCTCGTCTCGCTCACATATATCTTGGCTCTAAGCACCCACTCCGCCCCTCTAGAGGTCAGGGAAACGTTAACATTCTCCGGCAACACGCCAGCATAGGAGGCGATTATCTCCTTCACAACCTTCATCACATTGCCCGTCGAGAGGGTCTCAGCAGCCCTCATCGACTCGAACGCCGCGGCGCTGTGGATCATGAGGGTGAGGAATGTGAAGATTATGAAGGCGTAGAGGGCGATCCTCTTCCTCCTCTCCCAGAGGAACTTGTTCGAATAAACGGTGACGAACGCTATGACGAGAAGTGTATATCCTGCACTGACGTGGGTGAACCTGTTGATTCCCAAGATGTAGCCGGACGTGAGCCAGAACAGGAAAGCATAGCCAAAGACCCTGGCCCTGCTCTTCCAGCTTCCGGTCTCCCTGGCCCTCACCGCCTCGAGGGTCATCAGCCTGAGGAAGGCTGCCGAGGCAATGAGAGCGAGGAAGAAAGCCACATTGGGTGTTAACAGACTGAGGGGGAGGATGGAGGATATAAAAGCGATAATTCCAAGGAGGGAGTCGTGAGCGATTGAGAAGAGGGCGGAGGCATTGGTAGAAATCACGACGCCAAACAGCCAGCTCAGGACTATAGGCAGGAGAACGAAAGCTACTTTCCTGCCTATGGCCTTTAAGGCCTCTCCGGGGGACTTGGTCCCGAGCAGGCCCACCGACACCTTCACCCAGAGGGAGAGGAACCACACGACCGCCACGATGAAGGAACCCATGGCCCTCAAAAGGACCTCAGCGCTCGTCCTAGCAACTCTTCCAGACACCTCACTGAAGGACTCCATGAACTCATGGAAAACGCGATCTATCACGGGGTATATGGCGTAGAACTTCGCCGAGATGTAGCCAGCAGCTATCAAGGCGATCACGTTCACAGCTACCAAGGTGGCAGAGCCAACGAAGAGCGAGGGGTTGAGCATCGCCAGCGACACTCCCACGGCGGCGGCCGGTGGTACTAGAGCTATGGCTATGGCCGAACCTACCAGCGCAGCCTCAGCCCTTTCGTGCATCATGGCAACTGAGCCGGCGAATCCCGCAGCCAAGGCTATGGCCAGATCAACCAGATTAGGGCTTCCCCTAGCGGCCAGCTCCCTCGTGATCTGGAGGGGGACGTAGGAACCAGCGAGGGCCGAAGTCATCCAAGAGAGAACGATTACCAAGAGGAGGCCCTCCAACCCCACCTTCAGTCCGGTGTAGAAGAGGTCCAAACCAGTGACCTCCTCCCTCCTCACGTCTATGAGAGCTAACCCTACAGCCCCGGCCACGATGGCGCCCATCAGGGGGGAGAGGAGCATCGAGCCTATGATCGCGTACACGTTGTCCGCCATCAGTCCCACGGCAGCTAGAGCGCTGGCTAGAGACGTCATTATCATCGATTTGGGATCCGAGACCTCCTTTATCTGATCAAAAGCCCTTTCCAGTATTCTGAGGGCCCTCTGGTTAGCCTCGTTTATCACCTCGCTGCTCTCCGCCTCCTCCATCTCCGAAACCAAGTAATAGGTGAGTGTTATGTAGCCGGTGGTGTAGAGAGGGAAGAGAGCGAGCAGGAGGAGTATGACCCAGAGGGAGGCGGTCACCAACCTATACCAGAACTCGACGCTTATGCCGGTGGGCATCTTAAGGGAGGAGTCCATGCTGCTCGATACAGACCAGACAACAAGCTCTATGCTCCACAGCTTCCTTATTCGTTCGTTCATCTCCTCCATCGTCGAGGAAATGTTCCCGTAGAGCTCCGCGGCCCTGAGAGGTTCCCTCCCCTCCACAAGGAGCCTAACGAGCTCACCGAACTGCTCCGCCATCTCAGCTCTCTTAGTGAGAAGGGCTGAGAGCTCGGTCTCGTTCAGCCTGACCGCCTTCAGCTTGTCCAATTTGTCGTCCAAATCGGCGAGGGAGGTTGCCAGCTGCGTGACATCCCTCAAGGTGGGGATCACGGTCAGGGTCACGTTCTCGGTCACATTAGCGTTGGGGTAGGAGAGGATCACCCTCACTGGATAAACGCCGGGTTTAGAGGGCGCCGTGAGTGAGAAGTGATGCACCTCAGACGTACCTGTGGAGACAAAGGATCTCTCCTTCCGGATCAGCGTTCCATCATCTATTACCTCCACCTTCACGGTGTAGTACGTGCCTTGGGGCAATCCACCGGTCAAGGCCACCGTGACGTTGACTAGGCCGGATGGACCGATGGTACTAGGTTCCAATGCCACCTCGATGCCCGGTATCTGCGCTCTGGCGTGGAGCAGGGTGATGGCTATTAACGCTAGGAGCAGGGCTCTCTTCATCCCTCGTCTTCTCTCCCATATGAACCAAAAATTTAACGTTTAGTCCTCAGCCGGGGCACGACCAAACTCGCCTCGGGCAGGACGGCCACCTTCCCGCCCACCTTGGCCAGGGCCTCGTTCAACGCCTCCTGCGGACTGGAGAAAGGCTTGAATCCTATCCTCTCGAGGACCTCCGGGCTCAAGTAGGTAACCGCGTACACCTCCGCCCTATCCAGTAGCTCCACTATCTTCGCGGACTTGTGATAGCCGAGCCTGTAATTCTTCCAGACATATTCCTTGATCTCCTCCCTGCTCCTTCCGGCCAGGAGGTCGTAGAAGTTTCTGGGTCCGATGCCGTCCCAGCAGGGCGCGACGAGTATGACCACGCCGCCCTCCCTCACCAAGGGCTTGGCAGCCTCCAGCGCCTTGTGGGACTGATAGAGGTCTATTCCCATCTCTCCTGGGGCCACGGCCACAACTATGTCCGCCTGCTCGGGCAGCTCCACCGAGTACCTGCTCTCAACCTCCTCGACGAGGGAATAGAAGGAGTCGAATATGTCGCCTGACCTAGCGGCCCACGTCCTCCCCTCACCGGTGATGGCCACATTCAGGGAGAAGACCTTAACCCTTCCCGCCACCCTCCTGACCATCTCCTCCAGATCCTCGTGCAGCGGGTTTCCCCTGAGCCTTCCCAGAGCCGCCTCGGGAAGGAGCGCCATCTTGTGGTTTGCCTCGACGCATTCGTAGGCACACAGGCCTGGTGCGATGCTCTTCCTACCTCCAGTATAGCCAGCGAAGTAGTGGGGCTCTATCGAACCCAAAGTGATTACGAGATCGTTTCTGAAGACCTCCGAGTTTATCAGGATGGGGGTTCCCCTCGCAGTCCTTCCCAGATCGGTGAACTCGCTTCTCTTCGAGTCATGATATGTCGTCACCCTCCTCAGCCTGTCGTAGTGGTGTCCCAGTATCAACCCCCTGTACTCCCCCTCGGTAGGTGGCCTGTGGGTCCCTGTGGCGACTATGATCCTTACATCCCCCTCCAACCTAGGAAGGACGTGATCCAGCATCTTAGGAGTGGGGGTGAGCCTGGCGGAGTCGTTCACCACTATGAGCACCTCGGAAGCCCTGATCTCCTCCAACCGATCGCTGTTAACCGGAGAATCCAGTGCCTTCTCCAGCATTTCGTCCACATCAACTTGAGGAGGGACCTTTATACCGTAGACCCCCAGCAGATTCTCATCCGGGATATCGAGGTGTATGGGCCTGTCCCCGTAGAGGATCCTCACCTTCCCCACAGGACCACCCCCAGAGCGAGGGAGATCATCACGGATAGAATGGAGGCAGGCACTAAGTACTTGTAGACGCCTGAATACCTCCCACCGTAGTGTTCCAGTGTAAGTATTAGGCAGAGGTGCACGGGGGAGAGCATGACCCCTATGTAGCCCCCTGTATATCCCACCAGAAGCGCCAGGTCATTTATCGCCTTACCGGTCCCCAGCACATTGATCAGGAGGGGAAAAGCGGTCCCGGCGAACACGAACTCCCCAGCAGTAGTGGCGCCTATGACGAAGGGGAGGGTGAAAACTACGGGCATTATCGGAATACCATGGGAGACCATGAAGTTCAGGAGGGCATCGGCTGAACGGCTGTCGAACACGTACTGCCTGTACATCATAACCGCCACTATCACCAAGAGGATCTTGGGGGAGAGGGCGAACCTCACACCCTCCACCAGCCTGTCCTTGGAGGGTCTCGCATATGCTGCGGTCGCCAAGGCAGTGATCAGGAGGGCGAACTCTACAGGGAGCCTCACCACGAAGACTAGGATCACGACGAGGAGGAAGGGCCATCCCGCTACCACTAGTTTCCACCTGCTGCCAACCCTCTCCTCACAACTCCTTGCTCTCCTCCTCAATAGTGGGTAGGAGATGATTAGGCCCGCCCCTATCGTCGCGATCGCTGCGGGAAAGGTTGATTCAATTACCCTCACTATAGGTGTGTTTAGTATGACTGCAGTCAGTATGAGAGCCTGGAACAGGGGCCAGACGGGCACCCATATGTGCCTGAACCAGTAGTTTAGAAAGGAGGCGAAGTCGCTATCCAGCCCCTGCCTCTCCAAGTAGTGCTCCTTGAGCATCATGGCTGAAACCAAGGCGCCGCCGGGCATGGGAATGAGTCCCACCAGAGAAGGGACGAATATGGAGGCGAAGTTGCAGCTCAGGCTGGCGAACAGCCGAGTCATCTTATCGAGGATTCCAGCGATCTTCATCATGTAGGAGAGGAACAGGGCCGAGAAGAAGGCTATGAACAGCTTCAGAGTGGAGTAGGTGAGGATCCCCTTAACGGTGGAGTCTATCATCCCCGCCCCTAAGGTGAGCAGGCCGAACACCAAGGTGGAAGCCATTATCGCAACGTGAACCTCCTGCTTCCTGATCAGAAGTCCTACGAGTATAGCCACCGAGATAGCGAAACTCAGTACGGGATCTACCATTGGTCTTCCCTGCCTCCGGATACCATTTCTTAAAATCGTTGACTCGTAGGCACCATTACCCAAAGGTCCCGTTGGTTGTGCATGCCGTTTCGCAGATAGGTACTAGACGCACGTCCTAGAGCTCATCCAATCTTTCTAAGCTGCCCGATCCTAGGAATACATTTGCATGAACTAAACGCTTTAGAGATACCTTCTTATGTATTCTGGCTGTATATAGAAAACGAATTGCATTTTAATAGTCGCCTCGGTTCAGGCGCATGCGCGTAAAAAATTTATGTGTAAAAAGAAAAACCGATTGAGTGAAGCTGCACCTGTCATTTTTGTTATTTGCGCGAAAGGCATCCAAGTTTATTAGTTATCCACCCTGACCAAGTATGATGGAAAACTCCTCTTTAGTAGTATACGTGTACAGGGGAGGGCAAAAGTGGTCAAGGTTCCAAACGGTCCGGGGGATAGTTGAGACCTCAATTCCCTTCGTGGCTGACGTGGTAGACCTCCTCGGCTCTCCTAGGGTCAAGGTCCTAGTGTTCGTTCCCCACTGCACCGCAAGATTGAGGGAGCTCAGGGATCTCGATGGCTTGGTGGAGAGGGTCAGGGATGAGATCAGGAACGTGCTGAGGATGAGCAGATTGAACGGAGAACCAATAGATAGGATATTCAAGGAGGAGTACGGTCGGTCGCTGATGGCCGAAACTCGAGTGGTTCCCTTGGAGTGCACTGGCAGGTGGGAGATCGACGGTGAGGCCGTGGAGTTCCAAGGAGATCTGCTCTGGATGACCCTCAGGATCATGCTGTTCTTGGAGGACGAACTGAGGGACATGCCATCCGAGAAGCTCCTCCTAGTGGATCTAAGTGGTGGTGGAATTTATCACGCCCCGGTTTACGCTGCCTCCGAACTAGTTAGCGCCTTCTATCCAGAGGTATCCAAGAGGTATGTCTACTGGGAGGGTTCCCCTACACTAGGCAGGCCAGAGACAAATGGAAGGAAGGTGGTCAGGGGAGCGGAGGAGCTCCTGACCGTGGTGAATCTCCTCGCTGCTCTCTTGAAGGGATGTCTGGGAGAACCCATCCACGCACTGCCAGATCTTGTGGACAGGTTGAGGAGGACCGAAATGGGGGAGAGGGCTGCAGAAGGGTTACTCTCCATGGTAGGAGTGGTCTGCGGTCTCAAGCTCCCGATACTGCCCCTAGCACATCTCTCGCTCCTGGAACTGATGAGGATGGAGATCCCCCACATCAGGGATCCATTGGACTTGGAGATGAACGTTGAATTGCTTAGGTACGAGGTCTGGACGGTGAGGTACGTTTACCGCTCCTTCGGGACGGAGCTGGAGGATCCCCTGGTCGCTCTGATGATCGCCGCTACATCATACGCTAAGGAGAGGGTTCTGGAAATGGGGATCGTCCCCTCAATAGAGGAGTTCGAGATCGTGGACAGGCTCACGGGTAAAAAGCTTCGGCTTGTGGATATGAGTTGGGAGTGGCTGGAACTGATAAGCGATTTCCTCTTGGAGAATGGGGCCCTTACTCAGCTCACTACGATATGCGCCCACCTAGGCCCACTATTGGATATTTGCAAGGATAACTTGGGCTTTCGCAACTCCACGGGAATGAGGTACGACGAGCTATGGAGGCTGTCTAGGGAGGAAGGAATTTCGCTACTTGCGGATCTGCTGGAGAGGAGTGGGGTGGCTGATGACCTCATAGATGGGATGAGGGAGGTGCTGAGAGATCCCTCAAAGGTTATGGGGATGAGAGAGAGGATTATTTCCTCGGCTGGACTGTCTCTTCCTCTTGTGTACCTTGTACACTCCCTTGACAGGGGCGTGGAGTTCCTTTACGTGGTGGACCTCGTCAGGAAGTTGAGGGAGCCCTCTTCACTTGTTTTCCTGTGCTCCCTCCGATGACCTCCTCACCACCTTGGCCAAGATCATCAGGGCGGCGCCCGCTAGGAGCATAACTATCCAGCCGGGTAGTCGGGAGAACCTCACCGACCTTATCTTCCCTCCCACGCTGTATACGAGGTTCCCGTCATCAGACCAAGCGTAATGTATCTCCCTTCCCCTCGCGAGTTCCTCAACTGAATCACCGTTCCTGAGAAGGAGGACCTTGGTACCATTGAACTCCAGCCTCACCAATAGCTTACCATCCTTTGACCACTCGAAATCCACGACCCTAGCTGGCGGGCTGGACCACTTCAATTTAAGGTGGTCGTCGAGGACCTCCAAGTGGTATCCCCTTTCGTCCCTCACCACAGCGGCTATCTCCCCCGAAGGGGACCACTGAGCGTAGATGAATCCCCTGTACTCGGTCCTCCAGCTCTGGCCCGAGGAGGGATCGTACAGTTCCATCCAATGCTTGCTGTAATCCGGGCAGGGGGTCAGCCAGAGCACTACAGCGAGCTTTCCATTACTAGACCACTGGAACCTGACAAATCTGGCCTCGCTGGAGTTCCAAGAGCGGCCTGTTGCGGGGTCATACACTTGGACGCGCTGCCAGTTGACATTGTAGCAGGGACCGTCGCACAGCCTGACTGCTATGGCTCCCGACGATGACCAGTTGAACTCCACAAACCTCGCCTTCGCTGAGGACCACACAAGATGCATGTCCTCCGTGTACACGTTGACCCATCTGAGCCCTCTTTCCTCCACCTCGGCTGCGATGAAGCCGTCGTGATAGGACAGGAAGTTCACGGTAGGAGAAGCACCTACCAAGGTCAAGGGCAGGGTTAGTATAATCACAATTAGAAGTAGACCTCGCATCTTTCTCGTCTGGATATTTGTTCAAATAAACTTTACGAGGCCGTGGGTCAATTAGTCCTCGCGTCTCTCCTACAAATACAGATACTTTACATGATCGAGAGTCTAATGCGATGGTTTATGCTTCGAATGATCTCATCGCACTTATCCTAGGAGAGGCGTATTCCTTTACCTCGAATTCCACAGGCTAGAAACCGGGTTGAGATTGTAGAAGATCTATGCAAACAGCCATTCTCGCGTAGAGCACACGAGTGTTGTGATCAAAGCTTAAAAACGCGTGAAAAGTGAAGAGTAACTCTCTTTTTAATACTCCCCGAAATCGAGAGGGTAAGTGGGGGTTTGGCTAACGCCGCTTACTTTTCCTCCTCGCTCAGCACGAGTACGGATCTCAACTTTACGTGGAGTATTGTCTTGAAATCTCTCATCCTCCAGCCCCCCGAGCAGAACACTTTAAGTAGGAGGAAGCGAGTCATCACTAGAGATGTCGCTCTCGGCCGAGGAGAAGAGGAAGTTAATCAAGGCTTTGGAGGAGGATCAAGAGTTCCGCTACGCTGTAGCTGGGTTGCTTGGTTACAGGGAAATACTGGATAGGATAACGTCGCTGGAGGAAAAATTTGCGAGGCTGGAGGAGAGGCAGACCAGGCTGGAGGAGAGATTCGCTACACTAGAAGAGAGATTCGTCAAGCTAGAGGAAAAATTTGCGAGGCTGGAGGAGAGGCAGACCAGGCTGGAGGAGGAGATGAGGGATACCAGGAGGGTCCTGACGGTAATAGCCCACAGGTTCGGCGTTATATCCGAGTCCTCCTTCAGGGAGGGAATGAAGTACGTGGTGGAGGAAGTGCTGGGAGTCGCCGAGGTCTCGAGGCTGGTCCTGAGGGACGATGAGGGCCTGGTTTACGGCCACCCCTCGGACGTGGAGGTGGACGTGGTCATAAGGGACGACACCCACATCCTGGTGGAGGTCAAGTCTAGGGTGTCGAGGGGGGATGTGGCGGAGTTGTACAGGATAGGCTTACTCTACGAGAGGAAGTATGGGATGAAGCCCAAGCTACTCATCATAGGTGGTTTCGTGGATCGCAGCTCCTGGGAGACCGCTAACAGGCTGGGGGTTGAGATAAGGCCCGTAGTCGAGGACTAGCTCACTTAAGCCAGATTGACTTGACGGCTTAACAGAGTTGCAGCGTCGCAGTAACCGAGGGGTAGCGATTACCCAAGCCGACCTAAAGGGTGATTTATTGGTTCCCCCACGCGCTCAGGGCTCCTTTTATGTCCGGGATCCCTTAAGGTCAGGAACGAACTGGAACAGCCACTCCAGCGTGTCCTTCGGCACTTTCCCCTACCTCTCCATAGCTATCCACTGCTCCCCTAATGAGCATGTACCCCTTAGTTGACGATGCATCTGATCCTTTCGAACGTCCCCGCATCTCACGCATGGGCCTCGGGAGAGATAGTTGTTGAGCCAAAAGGCCTCTCAGGGACCTAGCGTACGATATTCGGCGAAAAGTTTATCTCCCCCTGGGAGCATTCCCGATTGTGCTACCGATAGTCATAGAGATGGAGCTGCCCAGCTGGTCGGAGTCGCTGATGGAGTTCGCCCGGAGGCTGAGGGAGGCCTTCGGAAGGAGGCTCATAAGGATAATAGCTTTACCCCCCCTAATCTATCAGTCTACGATTCCAACGTGCTCGTGGTCCTGGATGGGTTCGATAGGGACGACGTGAGGAGGGTGCTGGAGATCGCCCTGGAGGTAGATGAGAGGATAAATCCGCTGGTGGCGGGGAAGTGGGAGAGGGATGCCGTCGAGGCATTCATCTCGGAAGGAGGAGAGGATATCGAAGTTAGAGAAGGCTGGAGTCCTCATCTCCGAGGCCAAGGAGGATCTCAGGCACGGGATCCTACAATAAGGCGGTGTCGGCTGCTTACTTCTCCGTGAGGCTCACCGCTGAGCATTTCCTTTCCCTGAGGACGAGTAAGGACGATAAGATCGCTAATGCCGTCTATAGAAGCCTCAGAGAGGTTGTTGGGGAGGAGAGAGCCAAGCAGGTGAGATTAGAGTTTCTCAACCTGTTCAACCTGAGGAAGTATGCGGATCACAGGGGAGTGCTCTTCACAGAGGAAGAGGCCAGAGATATTGTGAGGACGGCCGAGGAGCTCATGAATTTTATAATAGACAACCTCGGCCGAACGGATCAATAGTCTCATTCCCACGAAGGAACCGCCTTCCCAATCTGGGGGATCGGGTTAGTTAGTTGGTCTACGGCTCATCATTTCGATTGACCTTAGCACTTGTGCTAACTAACTGCATTCGCTCACTCCTTCGAAGTCGTTTGGAGGGGGAATTGGCCCGTAGCGAGGCCTTAATTGGTTCAGGTCTCAAATAGGGAAATCCAGCTAGATTGACATGTTTGGGCAGGTAGCCTCCTCGATTAGAAGTTTCGAGCCTTTATCTGCGAGCTCAATGAGCGATTCAATTGATGCCTCCCTCGGTGGGGAAAACCTTTCGAGAGGTATCTTAACTCCCTTCTAGATCATGCCACAAGGGCTACGAGGAGTTGAGCAGGGCCAGCAGCCGATCAGAGCCGATTACCTTAACGCCCTCCTCCATAGACGCCGCCGAAAGCTTCCTATCGTCCGTGACCAGCGTCATTCCCCTATCGAGGGCCGTCACCAAGTAGGAGGAGTCGTAGAAGGTGAGGCCCCTCTTAATCCCCACCTCCACTATCCTGCTAGCACGAATCTCCCTGAAAGGGATCACCCTAAGATTCTCCATGAGCTCCTCCAATATCCCAATGGCCTTGATCTCCTTCCCCTCATCCAAGGATTTACCAAGTCTCACGGCCTTCCATATGGCATTTCCCACCTCATAAAAGGCCAGATCTAAGGTGGACAGCTCGTTTAAGCCTTCAGGTTTCGAAGGAGGACTCAGCAGAATGGCGACTATCGCCGTGGCATCCAGCAGTACTCTCAATGCTCCTCCCTGCCCTCTCTTATGAGTCTCACCCACTCCTCCCTTGGTATCGCCCTCAAGAACTCCGATACCTCTGTAAGCTTCCTTCTCAACTCCTCAAGCTTCTTCCTCCTGATTTCCTCCTCCAAGGCCCTCCTGATAACCTCGCTCACGTTAATCTTGTACCTCTTAACCTCCTCCTTGAGCATCTCCGGAACCCTGACCGTCAGGACCGCAGTTCCCATATGTAATACTGCAATGTAATACATTTTTAAACTTAATACCCTGTATTAATGTGGTGTTAAATCGCGAGAGGGAACCACCTACCTCCTCGGGGGCATCGGGTTGGTTAGTAGGAACTCAAGGTTCATCGATATCGTTCCTTAGCTTAAATCGTAAGGACTTTCTTGAGACACGATTGATCGCCCCTCCTGATGCAAGCACGATCAGCTGGGTTTCGACACGTAAACTGGTTGACATGCTTGAGTAAGGTGGAGTGAGTATCGGGAGATCGTTCAAGGGCTTGGGGAGATACTTCCTCAGGAGCTTGGGTAGTATCTTGGAATCCCCCCACGCATTCCCAGTATTCCCCCATCCCATCGAAGGGGATCGAGGTCGCCAGGCAATCATTTCCCCGGTAGCTCCCGTGTGTTGATACCCCGCGAGTCAACGGAGGTTTTGATGCACCTAACCGTATAACTCCAAGGGCTGCCTTCCTTGGCCTCCACCCGGAATCCTGCCCCTTCAACTAACCTGACTGTGGTTGAGAGTAAAGGAAAGTCCGGATCAACGAAGAACTCGGTGACTGCCAAGGTTCCTCCTTCCCTAAGGATCCTCGCCACCTCCTTCAGTGCCCTCGATCTATCAGGGATTTCCTGCAGCGAGGAGACCATTATACAGCGATCTGCTGAGGAGTCCCTGAGGGGCAGATCGTGAGCCGAGGCTTGTATCACCTCTACTCGAGTGCTGAGGTCCGATCGACCCGATAATTCATCTAGAAGCTGTCTAAGGAGGGATTCATTTATATCTATTGCTAGGACGAGGCCTGTCGGGCCCACGGCCTCGGCCAGCGGTAGCGTGAGTGCTCCACTGCCGCAACCCAGGTCAATGACCGTCTCCCCTCTCCTTACCCCACTCCTCCTCAGGACCTTCTCAGGTGGTTGCAAAGACTTCCGGAAGGAACTGTTCAGTATCCGACCGAATATCGGAGGGTCCATTACCTGAACCCTCCTCCTTACGAACTTGGACAGCAACCTGTTGGGGAGCTGCCATACTAGGATTATAACTACGATCCAGAGGAGAGCATCGGAGAGGGAAACCATATCTCACCCATAAGGACAAGAATTTAAAGTATCAGATCGCCTAGGCCTGTCTTTGGATCATGGTCCTATGAAAGCCTCATGGGAATCTTAGATATTCAGTTCAGAGCCCCCAAGCGAGGTAATCGGTCCAGCAGGGTAGGGGAACTAGTTTGGTGACGTTTGGATGAGATGATTTCAGATCTGAGGACACCTTGTCGTTAGTCGGTGAGCCCATAAAACCATTAGTTCGGATGCGCGCGCATGAGCGCTACAGGTCCTCTCGAAGCCCATCGCGGGTCTCGTCAGTCACCATCCTCAGAACGAACTAATGGGGCCTCGTTTCCCTCCGCAAGTGTTAAATTCAACTTGAGAGAACCGCGCTGCGTTGGGCAGTCCAGTAGGAAGCGGTGTGGGAGGGTTCTCCGGATGGCACTTATTCTGAATCACACCCCCCATATCCTAGCTCTAGCAACCTCATCCTCTAGTATGCCCTCCAGCGCACCCTCGTAAACTATCTCCCCCCTATCGATCCCGTAGGCCTTGGTGGCGAGTCCCTCCAATCTCTTAACTATCCCGGACTCCGAAATGAGCATGCTGAAGCCCTCATCCCTGATCTGCTTCAGCGTTCTAGTTATGCTGTCCGCTATCTTCGGGGCCAGTCCCTCCAGAGGCTCGTCCAAGAGTAGGAGCTTGGGCCTCCTCACCAGCCCCCTAGCCACCGCTAGCATCTGCTGCTCTCCACCGCTCAGGTACAATCCTTTCCTGTTCAAGAACCTCTTAAGGTCAGGGACGAACTGGAACAGCCACTCCAGCGTGTCCTTCGGCACTTTCCCCCCATAAGCTATCTCCAAGTTCTCCAAGGCGGTGAGGTCAGGTAGTACCCTCCTACCCTCGGGCACGTATCCGATGCCCATCCTCGCCCTCTCATGTGCCGGAACATCCGTGATGTCCCTGTCCATGAAGTATACCTTCCCACTTCGAGGCCTGTTCAGTCCCATCAGGGCCCTTATCGTGGTGGTCTTCCCGGCCCCGTTCCTCCCTATTAAAGCCACGGCCTCGCCCTCTCCCACCTGTAGAGTGACCCCTCTGAGAACGGTAACCCCTCCCCTGTCCACGTAAACCTCCTCTAGTCTCGCTATCATCCCAGATACACCTCCCTCACCTTCGGATCCTCCCTAACCTCATCGGGCCTACCCTCAGCTAGTATCGTGCCTTGATGCATCACTATTATGCGGTCGCTCACCTCGTACACCACATCGAGGTCGTGCTCCACTAGAAGAACCGTCACCCCCAGCTGGTCCCTTAATTTCTTTATCACCCCCACGGTGGTCCTCTTCTCCCCCACGGACATCGCTGCAGTGGGCTCGTCCAGCAGTATCATCTTGGGATTCAGGGCATAGGCTATGGCCACATCCAGAAGCTTCCTGTCCCCGTGACTCAGCTCCTTCGGGGTTAGGTGAGCCCTCTCATGCAGGTTAAATTCCCTCAGAACGGCCATTGCCCTCTCAACAGCATCATCTTCATCGTACCTCCTCACGGGAGAGATCCTACCCTCTATAGAGTGTACCGCAGCTAGAAGGTTCTCTAACACAGTCAGATTTTCAAAGACGTTGCTGATCTGGAAGCACCTAGCCATTCCCTTTCTGACCAGCTGACTAGGCCTCTTTCCCGTCACATCCTCGCCTAGGAAGTACACCTTGCCTGAGTCCGGCTTCAGCAGCCCTGAAATCAGGTTCAGGAGGGTCGTCTTTCCTGCGCCGTTAGGACCAACTAGGCTGACGATCTCACCCTTCATCACCTCTATCGAGACGCCGTCAACGGCTCTTACGCTGCCGAAGTGCTTCCTCACGTTCTCGGTCCTCAACATCTCCTCCCCCATCACAAATCACCCCCTTAACCTCTTGAGCAGGTAGCCTAAGACGCCGTACGGGAAGAACAGCACTATCCCTATGAGCACGGCTCCGATCACGAACAGCCAAAACTCCGTGACGCTCATTGCCACGTCAGCGAGGAAGGCGTAGATGAAGCCGCCCACCACCGGCCCCAGAAAGACTCTAGGCCCCCCAAGCAGGGTGACGAAGACGAACTCGGCTGAGTGGGTCCAGAACATAGATTCTGGACCTATAGCCGTCTCGAGGAGGACCCACAGTGCCCCAGCCAGACCAGTGAAGGTTGCGCTTATGATGAAGCTCTTGAGCCTCGTCGCCCTGACCCCTATGCCCAAGAACTCGGCCCTGAAGGCGTTGTCCCTCACCGCCATGAAGGAGAGCCCCAGCGAAGACCTAGTGATCACTCTCAGGATGTAGAGGCTAACCAAGACGGAGGCGAGGACCACGTAGTAATAGAGCTCCAAGGAATTAAGGGGCCTGGGCAGGCCGTATATCCCGTCGCTCCCCCCTAGGAAGTCCCACTTCACTGCTATCCCGTAGAACATCTGCCCGAAGGCCAGGGTCAGTATCGCGAAGTATATGCGGGTGTGCCTGACGCAAAGGAATCCTATGGCCGCCCCCATGATGGCCGACATCGCAAGCGCGGCTGCTACGGACTCCAAGTAGCCGAAGCCAAACCTAGCCATCATTACCGCGACGGTGTAACCTCCAACTCCCCAGAAGAGGGCGTGGCCGAAGCTCAGCAATCCGGTGTAGCCGAAGAGCAGGTTAAAGCTGGTAGCGGCCAGGGAAAGGAGGAGGGCCGACGCCACCAAGTGCGTCATGTGCCTTCCCGCTAGAGGGACGAGCGCCAGTAGTATGACTCCTAGGATCATCGCCACGGTCTCCATGCTCACCTCCTGCTCCTTAACCTCCTCACCCATGAAGTCACCTCCTCTCGAACTCAGGCCTCCCGAAGAGTCCCGTCGGCTTAACTAGGAGGACAGCGGCCATTATCACAAATACTATCACTATCTCCAGCTGTGGATAGAAAGAGATCGCTAGGGAACGGAGCACGCCCACGATCAGGCTGCCCGCCATCGCCCCTCCAATGCTTCCCATGCCCCCTATCACGATGACCGCGAAGCTGTACACTATGATGTCCGTCCCCATCCCGGGGCTGGCGGTGTAGAGAGGTCCAGCACTTATCCCACCCAGACCGCTTAGCAGGCTTCCCAAGAAGAATGAGGAGACGAAGACCCGGTTGACGTCCACGCCCATGGCCTCCACTATCTCCCTGTCCATCGCAGCTGCTCTCATCACCTTGCCGGTGAATGTCCTGCTGAAAAAGGTCCAGAGGCCGAGGAAGACCGCGAACCCCAGCGCTATGAGGATCACATGATACAGGGGTAAGGTGTAAACTCCGAATCTCAATCCACCGAGGAAGGAGTTGGGATCGGGGAAGTTTATGTAAGCCGCACCCCACACCATCTTGACGAGGTCGTCGAACACTAGTATGAGGCCGAAGGTCAGCAGGAGCTGGTACTCCTCCCCCATGGGATAGGTCCTCCTTATCAAGGTCCTCTCCAGCAGCGCGCCCACCACCCCCACCGAGGGGGGCACCAACAGGAAGGCGACAAGGTAGGCCAAGGGAGTTCCTCCTAGGGCATATACCACTATCGTTATCCCAAGATAGGCTCCTAGCATGTAGAGGCTTCCGTGCGCCAAGTTAAGCACGTTCATTATTCCATAAATCAGAGTCAGGCCAGAGGAAACGAGGAAGAGGATGGAGGAGTAGACGAGCCCGTTGAATACCTGAGCGGCCAGCAAGCCCATATCCATGGAGACACCCCGGAAAAAGTAGAGGGAGGGTTTACTGGCACTTGACGGCCGTCTGGCCAGGGGCGGGGAAGACCTCCCCGAAGTCGAACACCTGTATGTCCGTGAGAATTGGGTGCGGATAGTTCGGGGCTCCCTTGGTCAGCCTGCCCCAGAAGACGGAGTAGACCCCCTGATGGTCCTCCCTCATTGCAACGGGTCCCATGGGTCCTGCCACTGCCAAGCCCTCCATAGCAGCCACCACATCGTCCTGCCCGGGCCACGCGCCTTTCATGACGTATGCTCTCTCTATCGCAGCTTTCAGGGCGTAAACTGCAGTGTAACTGGTGGCTGACACGTAGGGCGGGTACTCCCCGTACCTAGACTTGAACTTGCTCACGAAGGTCTTGTTTAGGGGCCACACATCGTGTGGCGGGTAGAGGAACCAGTACCTCCCGCTTCCCCAGACTTGAGCCTTTGTTGGAACGTTCCCGTCACCTATGGCCTTCAGGGTGTCGGTGGCCCCGAGCATGGGATTAAGGTAGTACTTCACCCTGTCAAAGAGGCCCTTGGAGACGGCCTGCTTGACGAAGGTGGCCGCATCACCGCCCCACAGGCTGCTGAACACCAAGTCGGGCTCGTAGGCCAGCATCTTGTCTATATAGCTGCTGAAGTCCTCGGTGCCCAGCTTTGAGTACATTGGTTCGGCCATCTCCACGCCTGGCAGCAGCTTCTTCAAGTTGGTGCTGAATATGGCCCAGGAGTCGTATCCGTAAGCATAATCTGGCCCGATGCTAGCTACTTTCTTCACATCAGGGAACTTCTCGGCAACAAGCTTGGCGGCGGCAACATCTATGGGTTCCTCGTACATGCTTATCCTGAAGACATAGTGGAGCTTGTTGCATGCGGTCAGCTTGGGTGTAGCGGCATGGGTTATCACTGTGACCACGTGCAGGTCGTTTTCGACGACCGGAGCCAGCTTCAGCACGTCGCCGCTGCTATCGATGCCTATGAGAAACTCAGCCTTCTCCTCCTCCACCATCTTCCTTATATTCTGGAGGACGTTCTGCCTATCAGCCTCGTCCTTGAGCGTGATCTCGACTTTCCTACCCAGGATGCCGCCTGAGGCGTTGATCTCATCAACGGCCAGCTGGAGGGCCTTCTTAGCCATGTCACCGTAAGTGCCGAACTTGCCAGTGAGGAACCACATCCCTCCTATTTTAAGGGGTTCTGAGGGGACTCCTGGCAGCTTACCAGCCATCTCCTCGGGTGATGGCCCCTTGGGCGCGAGGGTGTAGCCTAAGGCACCGCCGACGGCGAGACCAACTATGCCCCCACCCAGCATGCCCAGGAACTCTCTCCTAGTTACCAAGTTGACACCTCCCTGAGTTGGAGCTTTCATCTACCGATTTCTTTTAAGTCTGCCTCCCCAATTATCCCCATGAGTCGAATCACGTGGTTATACGCTCGAGAATGGGATTTTTACTCAAATGTTTTTACAATCAACTGAGCGCGCAGCTACTGGTGAGGTGGAGTAGGAGAGGTCTAGGCCATAGGTGCCCCAAGGAATTCAGTCGATAACGGGTCTTATCTTCACCCCAAGCTTCTCAGCCAGTTCCTTCGCTCCCTCGTCCACCAGTCCCCCCACTATTAGTAAGGAAGGCTTGATCCCTATCTTTCTAGTGTATAGCTCTCCTATCCTGTGAAGTTCGGCCACATCTCCCTTCGAGACCCTCGACTTCACCTCCACGAGGATGTGCTTCCCGTCCTTCACCAGCACATCAACCTCCACCGTGGAGGGGTGACCGTATACCGAACCTTCCTCGTCCTCCAAGATGAACCTCCCCACCTCCGCGACCCCCAGCTCCTCCTCCAATACGGCCCTCATTCCCTCCCTGAAGGAGGACTCGGATATGACGCCGAACCTGTGGGCTATGACGTTGACCACCCTCCTCAGCTCCTGCTGCTCCTTCCTCAGCTCCTGTTGACCCTCTTCCAGCGAAATTACGCGTTCCTCCAATGAGATGATGCGCTCCTCGAGCCTCTGCTGGCCCTCCTCCAAGGAGGTCGCCTTCTCTTCAAGCGAAACTATGCGCTCCAGTATCTTCTGTTGCCCCTCTTCCAGCGAAACAATTCTTTCTTCGAGGGATGCTATCCTCTCCAGTACCTCCTTGTACCCTATGAGCCCGGCCACGGCGTATCTAAACTCCCTGTCCTTTTCAAGAAGATCCAGTAGCTCCTCTTTGAGGGATTGCATACTCTCCCATTATGTTAATTGGATCAACCATTAAAAAGCACACTCGAGCCGGACTTTTTGCGTGAGGGTTACTTGATCGCGGTTCCCATGTCCAGGGATCTCCCTATCTAACTTGCATAGTGGTGGAAGATGCGTCCTAAAGCACTGGGTACGAGCCCCGCTGATAGATTGGTATTTAGAGCCTCTCCAATGTCATACTAATCCAAGGACCGACTGGATCCTCTGATGTAGGGGCCCTAATTCTGTGAATAAGGTATCAATTCCGAAAATAGGAGGGGATCCAACATGCTCTCCCCTCACCGACTAGCTGCACTGCGTTTCCTAGCTCCAGTTCACGAGGAGCGTGATTCTTTCACTAGTCACAGACCTCTCCCGGGTCGATCAACGCTGCCAACACCTTCAAGGTGGTTTCGCTTTTAAGAGCACTATCTCAACCCCTTCATCCCGGGCCACCTTGGCTTGGGTCTCGTCACAGGTGACCAGCGGGAGGCCTTTCTCTCTAGCTAACTCCACATAAAGCGCATCATATACCGTTATACCGTGCTTCAGAGCCAGGTCAAAGGCGGAGGGAAGTATTTCCACCTCGTTCACCAGCTCCAAATTTGCACGGAGTAGGGTGATGAGGGCGGAGAACTTCCTCGTCGAATCCTCCACGTCGATGAATCCCCTCCTGAATGCCTTCCATATGGCATTGGAAACCTCCTTCAGCACGTGATCGACTGACAGGGAGTTTACTAAATAGCCTGCAACAGCTTCCCATCCAGCTTCTTTCAGGATGAACTTAGAAAGAGCAGATGCATCAATTACGTTCAAGGTTCCCTGTCCTCCCGAATGCTCTCCAAAGAGAAACCTTCAGGTACTCCCTTTGTGGTTTTTATCACCTCCATCACCTTCCTAAGGTTTTCTTCTCTCTCTAGATCTCTGATCCTCTCGATAACGTAATTTCGAAGCTCTTCGCTCCACTTCACGACCTTCGAGTACTTCCTCATCTTCTCCTTGATCTCCTTGGGGACCTTGAAGGTGACCACTCCCGACATAATTTGGTATTACCCTTTAGCCAATATAAGCATACCTCTCTGTATTACCTTACGATTTGGAGGTAGACCTTTACACGACGACACTCTGAATGCGATGGTAATTGTGCGGGCCGCTTCTAGGGAGACAGACGGCTCGATCTCCCCTTAATGGGTGAACCTACCCTTGTTGACTGCATTAATCCAACTTTCCTTTTCATCAGAGGAATAGATGTGGAAGTGATCCGAGCACCCACGATATCACTCGACCCTCGCCCACCTCGGGAAGAGCGCCGATGCTATGGAGGTGAAGATCAGCGCAGCCAACGCCAAGTAGGTGACCGGCGCCACCACCGATTCAAGCCCCTTGCCCATCACAAGCAACCCATCCAAGGCCTTCACGGCCCAAGTGAAGGGTATGACCTCTGCCACCGCCCTGAGCGGATCGGGCAGGAAGCTCAATGGAAAATAGAGCCCCGATACGAACTGGATCATTATTCCTACGGTGGTGACAGCTTCGCTGGCCGCCTTGGGGTTTGGTGAGAGCTCCACCACCAAGAGGCCGAGCCCCAAGCTCGCTAGATCTCCAGCTATCATCACTGGGATGATCAGGGGTGTCCAGTCCACCTCGGGCCTGAGCCATAGCATGGTCAAGAATACCAAGATCACCTGGCTCAGGGTGAGAATAGCCAATCCTCCAAGGAGCTTCCCGGCCAGCAGCGACCATCTCGATGCCGGGGAGGCGATCAACCTCTTCACTGTCCCCAACAGCTTCTCGTAGGCGAGGAGTGATGCTGCTCCGACCATTCCCGAGAATATGAGTGTGTACGCGAGCATCACGGTTATCCAGTGCCCCTCTTCCTTCCAATAGGCTACCGTCTCGCTCGTCACCTCGGGCTTTGCTATGGAAGCGATCCTGATCCTCACAGGCCTAGCGAAGGACCTGAGGAAGGAGATCACCATATCCCTTGAGAGGTTCCTTCCCCCCGCGGGGATCTCTGGGGGCATGTGCTCCTCTAGAATGGCCAGTGCCCTCTCCCTGTACTCTTCGGAGAAGGCATCGACGAACCCGTTGAGCATGTTGGTCACGGCGGTCCTCACTTGAGGGTCTTCGGATGTGTAGAAGCGGAATTCAGCGGTGAGGCCCGAGGTCAGGTTGTCGGAGAAGCCCCTAGGTACGATTAGAAGGGCGTCTGCCCTCCCATCCATGATGTACTCTTTGGCATCTAATTCACTCGAGAACGGGATCAGGCGGGTGACATTGGTGGAGTTGAGGGCTTCCAAGAACGCCTTTGAGATGGTACCCCCGTCCTGATCCACCACCGCTATCGTGAACATCGCGCCCCCGCCCCCGAACATCGAGGAGAAGAGGAGCATCATGAGAAGGGGGAAGGCTAGGGTCCAGAACAGGGTGGACTTGCTCCTGAAAAAGGAGAGCAGGTCCTTCCTCGCCACCTCAAGAGCCGGATTCAGCTTCATTCCACCACCTCCGCGAGGGGCCTGCCGGTGAGGTTCAGGAAGACATCCTCTAGCGTCGGGCTTCTTATCTCTATCCTCTCCGGTTCAAGCCCCTTCGAGGACAGGGAGGTTATCAGATCCGGGATGAGTTCCTCCGGCTCCTCCGTCTCTACCGCCAATCCGTCCCCTATTCTGGTCACTTTGAGGCCCATTTCCCTGAGGGTCCCCTCCACCTCTCCGATCGACCTCAGCTTCGGATAGACTATCACCTTGGCCGTTCCCCCGTACCTCCTCTTCAGCTCATCCGGCTCTCCGAGTCCCACGATCCTCCCTCTGTCCATTATGGCCACCCGGTCGCAGAGTTCGTCTGCCTCTTCCATGTAGTGGGTACTGAGAAGGATGGTGCTTCCCTCGTCCCTCAACCTCCATATAACCTCCCAGAAGTCCCTTCTGGCCTCGGGGTCCAAGCCAACGGTGGGCTCATCCAAGATGAGGAGGTGCGGAGAGTGAAGAATGGAGGCCATGAGGCTTATCCTGCGCCTCTGACCCCCAGATAGCTTGTCCACCCTCTTATCCAAGAACCCCCCAGTTCCCAAGATCCCCGACAGCTCCTCCACCCTCTCCCTGAACTCCCTCATGTCCATCCCATAGAGGGAGGCGACGAACCTCAGGTTCTCCCAGCCACTTAGATCCCCGTAAAGCATCGTCTCCTGGGGATTGAAGCCTATGAGCCTACTGACCTTCTCCCTCTCCCTCAGAGCATCGAGTCCGAAGACCTTGACTGACCCGGAGGTTGGGGCCCTCACGCCAGCGACTATCTCCATCAGGGTGGTCTTACCGGATCCGTTGGGCCCCAGCAAGCCGAAAATCTCTCTCTCGTTCACATGGAAGGAGATGGAGTCGAGAGCCCTTACCTCGCCGTACATCTTCGTGAGTCCTTCCACCTCAAGAGCTATCATCGATTAAAATGCCTAAATACAGAGTTTAAAACCTGATCATCCCTCTGAATTTCAGACAGTAGGTTCACTTTTTTAATGTCCCTCGAGGGGATGAATCGATGGAAGACAGGGAGAGAGAACTCGTTGAGACCCTTGAGGGAATAAGGAGGTACATCAACAACCAGCTCAGGCTCACCATTTCAAAGATCTACCTGAGCTGGGCCGTCGGAGGGTTCCTAGCCTGTTTAGCCCAAGAGGTCCTGCTGAACACCCTCCCACAGGAGGAGGTCGGTCCGGCCATAGGGCTCCTCTGGTTCACCGTGTTCTCCATCATATGGCTGGACACAGCGAGGAACTTCTCCAAGGTCAAGGTGCTCCTGAAGCTGACCGGAAGGGAGGAAGAGGTAAAGAGGTTCTGGAAGGAGAGGTGGAAATCCGTTTCCGCTTGGGTATTGGCTGGATTCATCAGTATCCTCTCCTACTGGCTTGCAGACTCCATGGGATTCGAGCAGGCCATCATCCTTTCCGTCCTCACGTTCGTGGGCTCTGGGAACACTCTGATGTGGATCCTGCAGAGGAAGCCCTTGGAGAGTCTCCTAGTAGGAATCTGCTTGCTCCTTGCCGTCCCAGTTATGGCAACCCTGTCTCCAGGCGTTGCGAACCTTTTGGGCTGCCTGCTCATCTCACTCGTCTACGCGCTGGCCGGGATAAGCATCTACCTTAGGTGGACCTGAATGGATCTGTCGAGCCTGCTAAGGAGGCTGCAGGAGGAAGACGCGGTTGTACAGCCCAGGAGGTTGAGCATCCTTATTCTCCTAGCCTTGGAGGGTAGGAGATCGTTCAAGGAGTTGAGAGACACCCTAGGATTGTCTCCCGGGAATCTGGGATCTCACATGAAGGTTTTAGAGGAGAAAGAACTTGTGAGAAAGACTAGGTGCCTTAGGGGGCTCAGATACGTCACCTGCTACGAGATGACTGAGACCGGAGTAGAAAAGTTGGGGAAAGTGCTCGACCTAGCTGGAAGGATCTCAGAGCTCATTAAGGAGGGCGAGGGGAGGTCCCAAGACTAGATGGTTGGGACCTCCTTCGATCTAGAGAGGATATCGTATATCACAAGTTCCACATCCCTCCTCCTCTTGTCATCCCTCTCTATCTCTTCTAATATGAGTCTGGCCTCCCTGTTAAGCATTAGACTCTTTCCGCTCTCCGAAAGCCTTCCAAGGCCCTCCCTGATCAGCACCCTTATTATCATGTTGATCGTGCCGCTCCCCACGGCGGGGGGTCTGGTTCCAGCCCCCGCATATACCGAGTCCACGCTAGCCACGATCGCGTTTATGAGGGTGGTCGTCCTCTTGGAGGTCTTCGCCCTCTTCAGCTCCCTTATGAGGGAGCTCAGGATGGAGGAGGCCGCCTGCCTCAGGAGCTTGTCCTCGCTCAACCCTTCGCTCGTAACCTGCCTGACCGCTGTGGGAACCATCAGCTGGCTCAATACCTCCGGCATGTCCCTCTCGAAGTTACCTCTCTCCCTAAGGAAGTTCAGGGCCCTCTCCCCCTCCAGTAGGTAGGCCACCCTGAACAGGTCGGGGTCCGCCGTGAGGAGCGCGAAGGGCCTGCCACCCCTCCTCATCTCCGCCTCCACCTCGGCCATCTCCTCGGGATCCGCGTCGGTCACAGATATCACGAGAAGGGGTTTCTCCAGCAGTCTGATTATTTGATCCCTCTCCCTGACCCAGTAATCGCCGAATTTGATCTCCACCGCCACCCTGCTCACCAAGACATCTCCCTTTCTTCCCGCGTTAGCGTCGTATGTCCACACCAAGAATTGGCCGTCCGACACGGCTCCCTGAGCGGACAGTCTTTCTGGGGAGAACACCGCTATGTAATCCTTGACCTCGTCGCCCAGCCTCACCTTGAAGGGAAAGCTCCTCATCTCCCTAGTAAGGAACTCCCTGATTATGCCCTCCACTACACTTCCTTCCTCGACCCTCGAGAGGAGGGTAGCTTCTCTCCTCACGCTCCTCAGTACCTCCTCTGAGAGGTCCACTAGGTTCTTCACTATCCCACCGATCTCTCTAGTCAGGGCCAAGTCCCTAGCCACCTTCTCCATGAGGGGATAGAGGGCCGGGAATATCCTCTCTATTAGGGAGGCGTATTCGGGACTGTAGGCCATCCAGAGGGCGAGGATCTTCTTGGCAGCCTCAATCCCCGCCCTCTCCCTCTCTTCGTCGGACATGGAGAGCTTGAACACCCTCGACCTCTCTAGGAGCCTGTTCGCCAAGGCCCTGTCGCTCATCAGGGCCTCCTGGGCCCTCTTGGACAGGAGGAGGATCACCGAACCCCTGGGAGGGGAGCCGTGACCCTCGGTCACCCACCTGACCACGTCGGCAAGGTCCTCCAGCTTCTCCCTCCTCCCCCTCTCGAGGTCGCGGAGGAGCTGGTCCACTTCATCTATTATCAGAACTACGGGTCCTTCGGCATCCAGTTTCTCCACCAGGAGGTCCCTCACGTCCGTTAACGGATCCAGGGTCACGAACCTGGGCTCAGCCTCACCCTCCTCCCTTATCGCCCGGAGGAGGAGCCTCCCGAGCTGGGTCTTGCCCGAGCCGTACTCCCCCACTATCCTGGCGATGAAGCCCCTCCAGTCCCTGTCCCTCAGGTGCGAGAGGACGAGGTCCATGGTCTCCCTGAGGGACCTCGTGCCCACGAAGAGATTCTCAATCATGGAGAGAGGGACTTCGATGGGCCTCCTATCGGCCCAGCAGCTCAATATCTCCCTAATAGTGGTGGGTCTGTACCTCCTGAACCTCTCCGCTAGCTCCCTCACCTCCTTCAGGGTGGGCCAGTGCTCCGAGTAGAGCTCACTCAAAAGGACCACCTGGCCTCTACTTTGGCCCTAGAGGGGATCACTAGCTCGCTGAAAGTCTCTCCAGTTATCCTATCCTGCCAAGTTGCGAAGATCCTGCCCTTGAGGTTCCCGGGAAGTCTATCAAGGTCCTCAGCCTCCTCCAACACGTCCCTGTGCTTCTCCAGCACTGGAACGGATATCAGGCCCTTCCTCCACAGGGAGACTATCACGTCCCTGACCTCATCCCCAAAAGCCTTCCTGAGCGTCCCGTAAGTGACGGACCCCTTGCTTCTCACCTCCTCAAGCACTTTGTCCTCTCTAGTCAGGGTGAGGACGGGCACCTTCCTCTCCTTGAGGGCGTCGGCCTGCTTGAGCCACGAGATTATGGCCCTCGCCTCTGTGCTCGATACCCTCTTTCCCTCCTTCCTGAGGGCCGATGAGAGGCTGGCAGGGGTTAAGGGGATCATTCCCTTGGAGAGTGATTCTATCGCCCTCATCAAGTTGTACTCTTCCGCCAGAACTGAGATCAGCTCGTTCGAGAAGTCCTCGAGTGAGCTGAAGTTCTTGACCCTCTCTCTGATCCATGAGAGGGTCTTGATGTACTGGGAGGCCGTCCTCTTGCTCTTCAACCGGAGCTTTGACTTCACCTCTTCTGGAGATGGATTCTCCAGCGAGACCGCTAACCTGTAGAGATTCTTGAGCGGTAGAGGGTAGAATTGGGCTGGCATCATCTAGGGGAGATAACGGAGCTGAAAAAGGTTTCCGGTCCGGACGCAGTGGAGGCGTGAATGTAATTAGGTGAAGCAGGGGGCTGACCCGAGGGCGCTTCACCGGTGGATTATTGCACACGAAACCGTCGAGTAGCCTCACATCTCAGGTACCTCAGGGAGCCTCACAGCGAATCTCTCAAACCCCTTGTCGAAGGAATATATCTCCCTTATCCCCATCCCCTCCATGACTCTTAGGGCTAGGCAGTCGTTAGCGTCCAGCCCGGTCTCGGAGATCATTGATATCGAGGCTATATAGTCCTCCAAGCTCACTTCCACTACACGGAGGTTATCTAGGGAGAGGAGATCTAAGAGAAGATTTTGAAGTCTTTCAGGGTTGAGAGATCTCTTCAGAATATTGTTCACTTCACTTATGTGCACTACGGTCGTGACTACCTCTTCTTCGCCTTCACTAATCTTCCTCACGATGTCCTTGGCCGCCTCTTTCATCGACCTGGCCTTCGGATCGATCCTTCCTCTCGGCTTGTAGAAGGCGTAGATGAAGATGTTGGCGTCAAGAAATCTCATACCACTCCCTCTCGAATTCATCCCAGTCTAGTATCTGTTCCACCCCCAGATCCACACTGTCGAAGTATTTGGTGAGATCCGGCTTCCTCTTGGGTATGATCTTGAGGATGTTCCCCTCCCTCACTACGAAGACCTCCCCTCCCTCCAGTACTTCCTTCCTCCAATCCGCTGGGAGGACTATTCTTCCTTGGTCATCCACTCTCTTCACTACCACATACTTCTTCATAGTTCCATCACAGATATTATCATGGTAGCTTATTTTAGAATTACCATGTTTCCACGATATTTGGTAGTAATTTCACCCGCATGGAGTTGGATCTTGCCTCTATGAATTAACGCGCCCTCCTCAGGTGACTGATCCATCGGACTTCAGAGATCCGAGAATCTCACTAGCTAAGATCGGCTAGCTCCATTTCAGCTTCCTTGCCCTTAAGGGAGGTATTCAACCTGTTTTGGAAATTCCTTCCCGAGAGCGTGTTCTCTCCAGTGCAGTTGAAGAGACCACGAAAGGGAGGAAGCTAGAAGTCCATGGCCTCGTATATCTCCTTGGGAAGGCTGGGGCAGTTCCTGTCCAGATAGTACTTGCTCACCTCTATCTGGGCCCTCAGCAGCCTCTTAAACTCGTCCATGTCGAGGTAGGTGGTCGGGTCCAGCTGCTTCAACCTCTCTTGGGTGAGGCCAGGCACCTCCTCCGGCACTAACACCTTCTCGCCCCAAACCGGATGGAGCCTGTACTTCACCGCTCCCCTGGCCGCCTGCAGTATGAAGAGCTCTGTCTCCTCTATCGTGGGCCTCTCACCGCCCACTGCCTTCGGTATCCCGTTCTTCTCCACCAGTATGGGTTCAGGAGCCTCTATCTCTCTGTCCCCCAGCTTCATCCTCACCCACCTGTACTTCGCTATTATGCGACCGGTATTGTTGAACACGTACACCTGGATGGGATCGCCCTGCTCGATCCTCCTCTTGAGGTACTCGTAGAACCTGACCACATGGGCGGTGTTGGGCACTCCCATCGTGAACGGCTGGGCAAATCTAGCTACGTACCTGAGCTTCCCCACAACCTCCTTGGACTGGGCCGGGTGCCCTATAGTTCGCCCATCAGCCAAGATCTTCGCAGCCAAGGCCGGATCCTCCACCTTCATCCAAGCCCACTCGGTGAAGTAGCCTGGGCTGAGGAATACGGCGAAGTTGAGCGGACCTGAAGACTCCACGTCGCCGTCGAAGTAGCCAGTGTCCTCGAGCCTCAGGACGGAGCGAGAGTTCCTGTTGGGCCTCCCGAAATACTGGAAGAGCTCTCCCTTGAATGAGGGATAGCCGTTCTCGTCGAACTCCGTGTTCTCGTGTAAAGCATGCGGGCTCGTAGCGGCCCTCCACATGGCCTCCTGCTCCGGCGTTAGGTCCTCGGTCTTGGTCCAAGATCCCCTCTCTGAGCCTATCACCCTGTCCTCGAATATCGCCACTATGTCATCGTTCTTGATCACCTGATCCTTGACGTAGTCGAGAGGATTCAGGCCGAACTCCCTCTCGTACACCTTGGAGTTGTTCGGGGTCCAGACGTAGAGGCCGTGAGTTGACTTTCCAGTCCCTGTGAGGCCCCATACGGCCATTACAATGCGCTTCCACCCTCCATCAACTGTCTTTACCGAAAATTCCCTCAGAGCAGCATGCTCTCCAGTCCCACCCCTCTTATACACATGGTAGATCCAGTGGGTGAGAACGGCCTTCTTGATCTCGCCTTGATAGGATGAGACCGTTATTATGGTGAAGTTGTGATGGGGGAACCTCATCACCATGAGCATGCGATCCGTCCCGGGTATGTTGGGGTTTCCTAGGTAGTGAGGCACGGCAAACACTTCCACATCCGGGTCCTCTTCAGGTGGTGCGTCGAAAACCAGCTGTTTCCATCGGTAGGCTAGGTCGGGGAATTGGGGATCAACGTAGACGCGAGCATGCATCTGTGCCTTTGTGCCCGGCTTGCCCACGTAACCATCGACCTTAATCAGGGGCCCTTGGGCAAGGATGTGTTCCAAGACCCTCATCATTAGCAGCTTGTGCTCCTCCTTAAGCTCTTCATCGTCCTCTATGACGACAGTGTTCTTGGCGGAGCGGCTCCAAATGTTCGAAGCCCAATTCCATGAACCGTTCTTATACCGAGTCCCGTACATCTTCGCCCTTTCGAAAAGATCCGGAGGATTGTCCAAGATAGGCTGTAGGCCAGCCGATCTCTTCACATCCAGAATTTTGAGGAAGGTCTCCTTGAAGACTTCCGGAGTGATCTCCTCCAATGGAGGAATTACCTTTCTCATCCAGATTACCTCGAATGGCCCAGCCTCCATGTATCCTAAAAATTTTAGGGAGTAAACCCACTCGTGGGCATCAGTAGGGCTTATAATTGTGAGCTCTCCAAGTTAATACGGGTCTAGCTTCCCGGCCCTATTAAGAGGGTCTTTTCAGGATTAAAACGCGTTTCTAATCCATTAATCGATATAGGCAACTTGCCAAAACTACAATGTTTTCTAAAACATTCTTTGGTGAAAAAATGAACATTTTATCGATATATCATTTTAGGCTATACTTCAAAGTCGATTTATTAAGACTTTAATTTACTCTAATTTCGTGAGAAAATCTACGAAATGCATTAATTCTTCGAACTGAAAATTCCTAGGGGGAATTGGAACGAAAACGCTTATAGTATAGCTTGCCGACATCCTCTTCAATATTTCCGGGTGATCTTGCAAAAATCTCGTATCCGCAAAATGTAGGAGGGATATGATATGCGGAAAAGATGGTCTATATTGACGGCAGTCATGGCCATAATAATAATGCTTTCACCGTCCATTGTTACATTACCTGTCTCCGCTTCGCCTGATGCGCCCCTCAGTGTTTACGTTAAGGAGTACGTAAATGCCAGCTTGGAGGCGGATGGCGTGGGTGTGAGGTGCGGTCCTTGGAATGTCACTGGTTTTATAACGGTTAAGAATAACGCAGGTGAGTCCGTTTACGATATCTGGTTCCCCGTGAAGCCCGCCGATAGGGTATCTCTCAGCAGCTCCCCAGCCTATGCAACGGTCGTGAAGGAGGCCCCGCCCTCTTGGGTGATAAATACCTATCCCTCTTCCGGCTTCGGAACCGCTTCGGATTACGAATGGTGGCACATAACTGAGCTGCATCCCGGAGACAGCGTCCTCTTCAAGTACGAGGTGACCACATTCACTGGTTGCCCTCCCATAGGAATAAGCGAGACCTACTCTCCGGCGAAGATAGTGGACGGACAGACATCCACCATCTCCATAGAGGTTACCCTCACGAATGGATTCAGCAGCGACGTCAATGTCAAGGTGAAGAAGGTCCTCTCCCCTGATAACACCGCCGGAGATGGTTGGGCCGATGCTTCCGGCAATCCCGTGTTCTCCAGTGCGGGAACCCCCAGCGCCGGAGCCACATCTCTCTCTGGGGATGGTAAGACCCTTTACTGGACCGGCGATGGTAACTGGCCGGGCACGTACATAACGGTGGCTGCTGGTGATTCAATAACTTTCACATCACCGTTCCAAGTTCAGGGCACACCAGACCTGAGCGAGGTCGGTGGATCCACTCAGAAAGTGGAGCTGGGAAGAATCTACGTATACTTCACCACGGATGAGCCTATTACGGATACTAGGGTGGGTTATGTCTACGCGATAGGCAAGTCCAGCTTAGAGGTGAAGAAGGAGCAGGATACGACGAATCCAACGACGTGGTACGAGACCATGGTCGTTTACGACACCAGTGGAGTCTTCGACTACGAGGTGCTGAACACAACAATCTGGGCAACCCAAGGAAACACTCCTAGCAGCACCACCGTCGATGGGAGCCGCAACACTCAGCAGGGAAGTCCCATCACGACCATAGGACCTGGAGAGACCTCCACCTCGTATTCCTACGGACCTCACTCTTTCACCTACAACCTCGTTCCGAAGGTATGGGCTCTCTTCAAGGCCAGAATACAGAGGGACGAGACCTACGGATGGATGAACTACACCAATGCCACTGTTTTCGAGGTGGGGGATGAGACGAACTACACGGTCGTCGAGAAGGTGTGGGTTGTTAAGGGTTACTTGGTGAAGGCCAGGAAGGAGATAAGGCCGGGGGCGACAAGTGGTGAGTACTGCATTGGAATAAGACTTGAGAACATCGGAGAATGGATGACTCCATACGTAGAGTTTTACGACCTAGTTCCCCAAGGATTCCAGCCCAACCCATCAGCGACCGAGGGTAACATGAAGTTCTATCCGCTGAGCATGCTAGCTCAGGACGCCAACCCCAGTAGTCCACCGGACTACTCTCTGATAACCAGCCCGTCAGGATACACCAAGGGTTACGTCTGGAAGGTCTATCCGCTGCCGGTCCAGCGCGGGTTCGCCGAGTGGTTCCCGGACACCAGCACAACTAAGACTATCACGGTCACCATGAAGGACGGCAGCACTAGGAGCTGGGATGTGCAGGTGATAGACACCAGCACAGTGAGCATAAACTCCACCAGCTACACCGAGGGAGAGGAGTTCCTTGCCGATTCGTCTGATGATGCTGCCGACACCTACTTCAAGGTGGAGCTCGTACAGGATTCAGTTGCCACCGGTGGCGGGTACGTTGTCGTGACCGCCAAGGGACATTACGACAACTTAGACATAGATGTCTATAACCCAGTTTTCGTGCACTATTGCGTTCTGGGAAGCGGTGACTACAATGTGACGGACATCTTCGTGGTTGGTGTGGATCCGAGAAACACCTTAGATGTCAACTCTGTGTTCACACCCTTCACAGGAATGGAAGTTGCCTCATTCAACCTAGAGCCGTGGATGTTCCTCCTAGCCGTAGTGCTCATATCTGCCGAGGCTGTGATGGAAATCAGAAGGCGATCGAGGAGAGGAGCGAGAGATCACAGCATGTTCATGGACTCCTGATTCTCATCCCCATCCACATTTTTATTGAATCAGGGTGGGTCCCCCGATGCGCCCCTTCGTCATCCTGTGCCTCCTTATACTGGCTGCTTCCTCCATGATGGCCAGAGCCCAGCAGATGCTCCCTCCCGAATACAATCCCTTGGTGTACGAGAGATTGGACGTCGTTGTGAGGGCGCTTCCTAACGGCTCAGCCTTGGTAGAGTTCACGGCGGCCCTGAAGAACGAGGGCAAGGTCGTGGTAGTACCCGGGTATGGAATGATTCCCCTCACAGTCTCTCAGCGGGAAACCTTCCTGGGATTGCCCCTCCCCTCTGAAAGGACTTCGAACGGGAGCATTAACATATTGGGAGCCAAGAATTTAGACACAGGGAGGAAGATAGAGGCACTAGTCATCAATAGGAATGGGACACGCGCGATCAGGTACTCGCTTTGGCAACCTCTAAAGCCGGGAGATGTTGAGAGGATCAGGTTGGTCTTCAGGGTCGATGGGGCAATTGCTCAGGGGGTTCTCTTCAACGAGATGGATCTCTCCCTAGGACCCCTGTCCAACACGGTGAAGGAGGGCACACTCAGGGTGATACCTCCCTTGGGTCAAAGGATCACCTTCTCTGATCCCCCTTCAGAGGGTGGATCGTGGGATATATCGGGAACGGGACCAAGAGGTTCCTTCAAGATATCGGTGGAGTTCAGCCAGATCCCGCTCCCTCTTATGCCTTTCCATGGTTACTTCGTCATCTGGGGTGGGGTAATACTCCTGATTCTCGTGCTCATCCTGGTCAGGCTCAGGAGGTAGTAGTATGAGGGGGGCAGCCTTCCTTCTTGTTCTGCTTGTGATCCAGGTCGCCTTCCCTCACCTCACAGTTTCAGGCGCTCCGGTGATCATGTCTCCCGGGCTTCTATTAGAGGTGAACGTTCCTGAGACTGCTGTCAACTTGGTCTTCCCCAACGGCACGATATATACCATCAATACCTCTTCCCCACCTGGATTCGCTTCTTGGGCTGGTGATGTCTTGGTCCTGAACACCAGCTCCCTACCCTTGGGTGCATACAAGATCGCTTGGACCAATGGAAGCTATTCTTTCATTCTCGACAGGATAGATGTTGAGCTCAGGGAGGAAGATGAGGGCTTCGTAGTCAGGACTTTCTCAGAGCTCACGGGTTCCCCGCTCTCAGCAAACGTAACGGTCAATACCCCGGGAGGTACCATGCATCTGACCTCGGTCGGGAGTACAGAACCATTCAGCCTCCCTGCGGGCAATTACACCCTTAAAATAGTGGCTACCAGCGGGAACCTGACCGGAGAACTCGTTGAAGAGGTGTCAGTACATGGGAAGAGTGAGATGAACCCAGAAACCCAAAGAGGGACATTAGGGCTGGAGAGGAAGGTGTACTTCCCGGGAGATGTGGTCGTCTTCAGGGTGACCTCGATCCCCCCAACCCAAGAGGAGCTCACGGTCATCTTTCCTGACAATAGGACCATTGCCCTCCCACTGAATCGTTCAGATCATGCATGGACAGCTAGGTTACCTCTGAACTCCTCGGTAATGCTGGGACTTTACAGGGTCTCCCTCGGGAACTCGACGGTAGATTTCTACGTGGACTACTACGAGCTGAACGCTAGCTACCGAGATGGGCTCGTCAGAGGAACGGTCTCTTACTACTTCGTCCCACCTAAGGAGGTCAGATATAGATTCTCCAGCGGCTTGGAGGGAGACGCAGAGGTGATTAATGGGACATTCACCATACCTGTGCCTCCCAGTGAGCGTGAAGTCGAGTTGAGATGCGGCAATGCCCATCTCTCGTTGCCGCTCGTGGATGAAGGAGTGGAGCTGGAGAGGAAGGTATACTTCCCGGGAGATGTAGTGATCGTGAGGGTTCGATTCGAGCCCAGCTCCGCCAACCTCGTGGATCCAGAGGGTAGGATCATACCTCTGGTATTCGAGAAATCTGGGGATCATTGGGAATCGACTTACCCGCTCAATTCCAGCGTGCTGCTTGGCAACTACAGTGTTGAGGTAGACGGCATGGAGGATCACTTCATCGTGGATCACTACGAGTTCGAGCTCACCTATGAGGAGGATAAAGGCATAGTAGGGCGTTTAGAATACCAGATAATCCCTCCCCCCTTCCTGTCTTACGAGGTTGAGGGGGTGAAGGGAAATACGAGTGTGGAAAATGGGACCTTCACCATACCCGTGATCCTCTCGGAGGGGACGCACAGGGTACTGCTAATTGCTTGGGGCAGGCCCTTTCCCCTCATTCTGATGGTAAAGAGGTCACCGAGTTGGCCATCGGCAGGCCCCCAAGCCAGAGGTGAAGGCTTCTCCGTGGCCTACGATCCCACATCTAAGAGGATAATCGTCAGATCCGCTTCACCAGATAGGCTGACTGTGAAAATGCTTTCCATGGGAATTAAAGCCCTGAAAAAAGTAGTAAGGCGAATAGGGAGGTTAAATATCTCGGAATATGAGCTTCCGGCCACATCAGAACTGCTAAAGAGGTTAGGTCTCCCTGAGGAGGTTCTTAATACTGCTGTCACGTCATGGCGGGTGAACGAGACTGCAATAAGGCTGGAGGTCAGGGGCAAACTTGAGGTAAATTACAGGTTCTCCGTGAAGATCCCTCAAGGATACAGGGTGGGTAAGATAGTTGGAGACGATGGGAGGGTCATAGTGAATGACATCAAGGTGAACAGGTCAACGGGGGAGGTGGAAGGGGAGATCAGGTGGTACGTAGACGGGGGAGTCCTTTACTTCTTCGATGATCCCATTACCGGTTACGACATCACGCTCATACCTCCAAGCCCGAACAATTCCGTGGCCATAGAGGAGGTGGAGGCAGGTCAGCTCTCTGCCATCGTATTCCCCTACTCGCAGGGGGATAGCTCCTCTACTATTGCCAGCCACGATCACGCCGGGAGAACGGAGGACAACTGGGCTAATGACATAGATGCGGACGCTGGCTCGAAAATAGCTATCAGATACACTACAGACGGTGGAACCAGACAGTATGGGAATGATGGAGATTTCTATAGGACAGCCAACTATTTTCTCACCGAGGTAAGAAGGGAGAATGTCTCAGCCAACACGGTCCCTAACGGTATGCTGGAGAGCGTCATAATCACGGAGATGCAGGCACAGTGGAGTGGATACGAGCTGAACATAACCCAGAAGACGATAATAAGGGACAATAAGAGGTGGTTTGCCACGGTCTACTATCTGAGGAACCCTACTTCCGGTACCTACACGAATCTCAGGTTCTTCCAAGGCATGGACTGGAACTTCAACGGGGACTACTATGATGATGATTCCTTCTACGACTCGACCAACGATGTGGTGTATGGATACGACGGTAATGCTCCCCCCGGAGAGATCGAGTATGGTGGTTTCAGGGCGGAACAGCCCAGTTCACTGCACGAAGTGGATCGGTACGGAACGGTGTGGACGGACATCCTATATGACAGGCTCACCAATTCGTCCAGCTACTACGGGGACGCTGGTACAGCCTTGGCTTGGGATAGAGATTCTCTAGCCCCCGGGGAAGTCTGGGCGATACCGGTGATCTGGGGCCTAGGATATGATATGAACGACATGCTAGATCAGATCAACGATGGACTTTCACAGCTGCATGATGTGGGGATAAAGAGCATAGACACGCCGGAGAATGGAAGTCGGGTGAATCCCAATGTCAACGCTACCATATGGGTCAACGCTACCGCTGCCCTTTACGGGATAGTCGATGAAGAGAACGTTCCCATAAAGATGACAGTGGAGAAGATTGGAGGAGGTTACTCATCGACCCAAACGAAGTATGTGAGCCTTTACGTCCCCCACAACGAGACGGTTCGGGTCAGCTTCTTACTAGATCTGTCCTCTCTGCCACTAGGTACATACAACATTACGGTCAGTTCCGAGCTCTCGGGTGATCAGAATACCTCAAACGATGCCAAGAGCGTAGTCATCTACATCACCACATTTTCCGTGGAGCCGGATCAGGAAAAGAAGGTGTATCCGGGGAGTGAGGCGGAGTACAATGTGACCGCATACAACTACGACGAGGAGGCGAGGTTCGATGTGAGCATAGCTCGATCCACGAAGGGATGGGCGACCGAACTTTACGAAGGCGATACTCTAGTTGCTGAGGACTCTGATGGTGATGGCGCATGGGATTTCATCGCTGTGGGATACGATTCGAACGTAAATGGGCTTCCAGACCTCTTACTACCGGTTGGCGAGACCAATTTGACAGTTAGAAAGGTGGTGCCGTCCACGGCACCTATGGGCGAGGTCGATCTCACTGAGCTGAACTTCACCAAGATCAGCGACACCAACATTTACGACACGGTGTCCCTCTACACGGACACGATACATCCGGGAAACGTGGATAAGCAGTTCTATCTCCATGGAGACAGCTCGCACACCCTTAACACCACCACTCCAACGGTGACGAGTAGCGAGACCACCATCTCATCCAACTCCCTAGATTCGTGGGTCCAAATACCGGCTTTCTCAGATGAGTTCGTAATATCAGGGGATGTGTCTGTCACCCTCTACTTGAGGGACGACTACGCGGCCTCTCACGACGTGGTTGTTGACCTCTTCTACACGGATGGGAGCACGGCCGTTGCCATAGGCTCTGTTGAGCAATCTCTCACCCTCTCAACCACGTCCGAAGAGTACAGCTTCGTGATACCACTTTCCTCCCAAGTTAGCATTCCTGAGGATAACTATCTGGTCCTGAGGGTGAAGAATCAGGCTCCGTATCCTCTCTACATCGCTCACGACGCGTCGCACCCGTCCCGCGTAGAGGTAAGCACCTACACTTACATAAAGGTGGGTGATGTGGAAACTGATCAGCCGGATTACTCACCAGGGGATACGATCACGGTCACCGCGAACGTCAGCGATCCCATTGGGGCATACGACATATCGGATGTGAGGATCACGGTGTTCGACCAGAGCGACGCAGTCGTCCTGACGGACAGCATGAGCCTTATTTCGGAGGATCCGAGCTCTCCGCCGGGCTGGAGGCTTTATCGGTACCAGTTCAGCCTCGCTAATTACGGTATCTACACGGTGGAAGTTGAAGCGATTGAGAGTAATGGTGTGGTCTCCACTCACAACATCACTGTGTATGTCAGCTGGCCCATTCACGGGAAGGTATACGAGGACTTCGGATTGCTTGGCTCCCTCGATTCGTCAGATGTTGGAATTCCTAATGTCCGGGTCCTCCTCTACAGGGATGATGGGGACGGCGTCCTAGATTTTGGAGATAAAATAATAGATGCTGAGGTGACCGATTCATCCGGCAGGTACACATTACACTCCATATATGATGGGCGGGTTTTCGTTGTCGTGGACTCGAGCACCCTCATATCGGTCAGGGGGCTCAATCTAGGTCATACATGGAGTGAGGTCTGGGCCGAGCAGACCTTCCAGACAGAATGGGACGGGAGCTCTTGGAAGATAGTGCCGAAGTTCGGCGGGAAGGACCCTGAGGTAGGGGACTTCGAGAACGGTCAGCCGGAGCATTACATTCAGGTCGAGCCCTCTAACTACGGTGGAGGGAGCCTTGATTTCGGCTTCAGCTACGAGGTAGTGGTCAACACGCTGGACAGACCAGCCAAGGGGAAGCGGCCGGTAGGAGAGGTATTCATGATTCCGGGAGTCGGGAGTTCCTGGACTCCCGTCTTCACTCACTACTATTACGAGAGTCCGGTGGTCGCCTGCACCTACAACCTCCCGAGCAGCGCCGACAACGAGGCCGTCGTCAGGTTGAAGAATGTTGGACACTACTCTTTCAAGGTCCGGATCCAGAACCCATCTGAAAAATCCGTGACTCCCGGCGATGTCTACTGCTTGGTCATGGAAGAGGGGGGCTGGGAGTTAGATGATGGGAGGAAGGTAGAAGCCCACAGGGTGGTTTCCGATGGGACGAACGACAACAATAACTGGGACTCCTCCTTAATGGAATACATCTCTTACTACTGGTCGTACACGTCGCCGGTTGTCTTGGGTCAGGTGATGAGTTACAACGACAGTAGGTGGTCCGTCTTCTGGGATTGCAACGGGAATAGACGAGATCCTCCTGATTCTAGTTTGCTCTATGTGGGCAAGCACGTTGGAGAGGACCCCATCACATACAGAAGGAGCGAGCTGCTGGGAGTGGTGATCGTGGAGGCGGGCTCCGGTTCCACAGGAGGGATCGGCTACGAGGCTCAGGTGGGTAGTGATTCCGTGGGAGGTGTGAGTGGAGGGCCGGGAGGCTCCTCTCCGCCTTACGTTTACAGTTTGGGGGGAACTTACTCCGTGGGGGTGGCCACCCAAGCCGCGATGGATGGACCCAATGGTGGATGGGCCGTTTTTTACGGAAGTAACCCTATAACAAGCGAACTGAAGCTCTCGATCGATGAGGACACCCTGTCAGATTCGGAAAGGTGGCACACCAGCGAGCAGGTCGCGTATTGGGTATTCGAGGCTGAGGGGCCGATCTATGCAAGAGTAGACAGCTCTAGATACGCCCAAGGAAGCCTTAGGCAATTCCTCGTGAACGCGAACGCATTGAAGGGTTACCAGAGAAGTTACTTTGTGATGACGGTGGACAGCAATGTGGAGTATGCCGAGGCTTGGAGGGTTGAGGTCAATCACAGCCTCGGCCAGCTTCCCGCCCTCAGTGATCCTTCGGGAACTGTACTCAATGGGACCGTTCTCAACCCAGACATGACCATCAGGAACTCTAACGCGGGCACGACGGGATCCGTTGGTGTGGTGGGGACGGGGCCTGACGGCATTATTGGGACCGGGGATGAGTGCGCTCTAGCGGGGGTGGAGAAGCCGGAGCTTGAGATATACGGTGAAGGACTGGACGGCTACGGAATAGTGATCAACGCGAGCAATACTTGGGTGAGCGATCTGTCCGTGTTCGGCTTCGGGATCGATTACCCTGACGGAGGCATACTGATCAACGGGACGGATGCCATCTCTAACGTGTCCCTGACCCACCTCCTCGTGGGTCTCACATCCATAGGAGATGACCCTGACTCGCACGGCCTGCAGAGGAACGGGGCTGAGGGAATAGAGGTGATCTCATCCGGTGGACCGAGCTTCAACGTGACTTCGAGTTTAGTGGCCTTCAATGGGTACACGGGTATACATATAGAAGGTGGGGTATTTGAGGGCTTCATAGATGGCGTGGAGGTATTTTCAAACGGATTAGTCAATGGAGTCGAGGATGGTATCTCGGTGGAGGAGGGTGCAGGCGGGCTAGTCCTGAGGTGCTCCTACCTACACGACAATGCAGCGTATGGATTCGACAGCTGGAATGGATTGGGAGGAAACGTAATAGAGGAGGCGAATCTGAGTGGAAACGGCTGGGCTGGCGAATCGGGTGAAGATGGAGGTGTGAGGATATTCGGAAACGGAACCCTGGTGAATGCCAGCGTGATCACCGGGAACTACGGGCCCGGTGTGGTTGTTGGCAACTGGTCCGATGGAACGAGGGTAAGCCTGAACAACTCAATCCTGATCAACTCCATCTTCTCTAACGGGGAGGTGGGGATCGATCTCGATACCACGCACCTGTCTGAACCGGTGGGCGATAATGTGACGGTCAATGACGGACTTCTAGATCCGGGGCAACCGAACGAAGGATTGGATTACCCAGTGATCTTGGATTTCGACTACGATCCTGTCAGCATGACCCTCCACGTCACGGGATACGTGAACAGGGAGGATGAGTATGAGGGGAGCCCGACCTTCTCAAACGCTGATGTGCTCATCTTCCTAGTCAATAATACAAACGGCGGTGACGACCTCGCGGGGAACAACTACTCAGGAGATTCCCAAGTCTCCAATTACTACGGGGAGGGATGGATCTACCTTGGGAGCCTACAGACGGACTCTGGGGGTGAGTTCTCGGGCACGCTGGACCTCTCATCCCTGCCGGACTGGGCTAGGCCTGACACATCTAGCTCCCTCACGGCCGTGACCCACATAGACGGTATTGGAAGCAGCGAGTTCGGTCCTGTGGTGAAGAAGAAGCCTGTGAGCGTGTTCGTAAGGAAGGACATTGAGCCTTCGTCCGACTGCAGTCTGTCAGTGACCCTGACCGCGAGCAATCTCAACCCATGGCCAACCACCACCAAGGTATATGACGTGATCCCGGACGGCATGGTCCTGACATCTCCGAGCGAAACGCCTCAAGGGAGTTCAGGGGATGTTTACTGGTGGCTCCTCACGCTGGGACCGTCAGGCTCTCCTGAGGGTACCAAGTCCGTTAGTTACACGCTAACATCACTCGACTGCGGATCCACCGACTTTCAGCTCTCGAAGGCACTTATAGTTGGTGTGGATCCACCGAGCATGCCGGAAGTCAGAGTCGACGAGTTCCTAGACGTTCTATTCCACTATAACGGAAGCTACGTCGTGAGAGAGCATTGGGGCTTTCTGACCGTCACCAATCCTACGAGAGACGAGATCTCCGATGTTCGCATCCCAATTCACGCCCCTGGTTACGAGTTCTACCCTGATTACCCAGTCCCATCGATGATAGCGGAAGAACCTCCCCTGAGGGCGGAGAGGGTGGGACCCGGGGAGTACGTTAGGTGGCGCTTCACCGCTCCAAAGGATGTCGCACCTCCCATCACACTGGAGGAGGAGCTGACACCGGGATCGATGGATTGTGGTGAGGTCAGAGAGGTGGAGCTGAATATCAGGCTGAAGTCAACCCAAGATGTGGATGAGGTCGAGGTTATGAAGCCCGTGAGCTGGGCAACCTCTGTTATCGGGGCTGCTGCTACCGCCGGTACCGTCGGCTTGGATGGTGGCTCGGTTAGATGGCGCCTCGGACCGCTCCATTCGGGTGATGTGGCCACCCTCAGCCTGACTCTCGCGGTCGAGGCAGTGGAAGATCTGCATATCCCCGACGCAAGGGTTAGAATGAGGAGTTCCCACCCACCCCTCCTAGACCTCTTAGGTGAGATTAGATACGTTGGGCCCGCCTCGATCAACATAGTGAAGGAGAGGGTAGACGGGGGCTACTCTATATTTGTCAGCTTTTCTAACAGGGCAGGAGATCTCTCTTACAATTTGACCAGCATCTGCGTGTACGAGGGAGAGCCTGAATCGGGTAGACTCGTCTTCTGTGAGAATCCCGGAGAGACGATCGGCCCAGGTAGCTCTTGGAGCTCCCCAGCTCACCTTGATAGTCCGGCAAGCGAATTCCCCTCTTACTACGTGGTGGCGAATTTCACGGGTCTCTCCGGAGTTGGAGGTAATCTATCATTCATGACCAAGGTCGGAGAGGGATTCGAGTCTGCGGCAATCCTCAGGGAACCGGTCATCCGTTGCGAGGGCTCCGTTTCGACCGGGAGGAGGCCAGTCAATGTGACGGTGACCCGCGCGATACCTCCACTGAACGTCACGACGGAGACTCCGCTGGGTGCTCCTGTGAAATCCGGAGAGAGAAAAGGTGGGGAGCGAATTCAAGGAACTGAGACCAAGGCTACTGCCCCCTTATTGAACGTCAGCAGTGAACTCGTGGCCAACCTCTCTCTGAGCAAGACCTGCTCGCCCACCGAGGTCGAAGTCGGCGATCCGGTAGTTTGCTGGATAACGGTGACCAATACTGGGAATGTGACGGCTAGGGAGCTGTTCATAGTCGATGAGCCGACAGAGGGGCTCTTGCCGCTGCTAGTTAGGGGAGCCAGGGGCAGGCAGATTTCATGGAGGATAGACAAGCTTAGTCCGGGCGAATCCCGCAGCTTCAGCTTCGTATTCAAGGCGTCTCGCGTAGGCGCTTGGGCTAACAGGGCCTTCTTGGGGAACCTGACCGCTTCATTCACGATCGTGGTGAAGCCCCCTGAGGAGGAGACGCACCTGCAAAAGGTGGGCATCTACTTCGGGAGGGGGTCGATGGAGTATATCCTCAGGATAAGGGGTCCTGAGGGGACCACGGCAGTCGACGAGCTACCCGAGGGAATGGAGGTAGAGGAGGTTCTCTCACACAAGGGGGTGGACATCTCAATAGAGGGAAGGGAGCTCCGCATATCCGCGCGGAATGGTACCGCTGTCGTTTTCATAGTGGCCCGCTATCCGAGGTGGATCTTCGGAGGAAACCTGACCAACAGAGCGAGAGTTCTAGGCGGTCCGGAGTCCAGCGCGACCCTAGAGTTGAGGGGGCTCATGAGAGAGTCCATGCTGGGTATGATCAGTATGCCAATGTCCCTCCTGATATTACTTTTTATAATCTTCAGGAGGAGGAAGGCAATGCTGATAGACTACTCGGCACTCAGGGACCTGATAGGTCGGGGTGACTTGCCCTCTTTCGGGCTGGCCATCTCGGAAGCCACCGCATCTAAGGCTCTAAGCGATCCAGCAGTCGCCCCTATGGTTGAGAAGCTGATCTCTAGGGGTAGTCTGCATGTGCGGGTGCTGGATGAGGATCTCGTTATGAAATCCTTGGAGGTAGCCCGGAACTCGGGACTCGACCTTTGGGAGGCTGCCGAGCTCCTCCTGCTGAGTGGCGGGGCTGGAGCCTCTCAAGAGAGGAGGTGATCGCAATGGTCCCATGGGTATGGACTAGGAGGAAGGCCTTGGTCGCTGCCGCCTGGGGCTTGACAGTCCTCTCAACGGAGATCTTCCTGATACTCATGTACAGGTCGATAATGTCCACGTTTACATTCTACTCAGCGATCGCAGCGGCGGTCATATCATCGACGCTGATCTCGTTGGCCATATACATCTCCGAGCCCAGGTTTAAGAGGGCCCGATACAAGCTGATCATTGATGTGTTAGATGAGCGCGTCGACGATGATCTGGGTAGGATGATAATAAATATGGCCAAGGAAAGAGGGCACGTATCTCCATACGAGCTGGCCAAGCAGGCAAACCTCTCTATCTACAAGGTCGTTGAGAGGATTCACGAGCTGGAGAAAGAGGGCAAGCTCCGCATCAGCGGCTTGATGCTCGAATGATCTCCAGTCTCGATTTATCTCCCCCTTCTAGGGGCTTGGCGCTACCTCCTTTGATTCCGCTGCCTCATCGGATCAGATCAGGCCTCTGGATCTCATCCAAGTCAGGCTCTCCCTCATACCCCCGTCCAAATCTATAGTGGGGCGGAACCCGCTGTTTAAGAGCTTGTCGATTGGCATGTCATCAGGAGCTAGATCCAAGTACCTCACCACATCGAACCACCTGCTTGCCAGCCTCAGAATCCACCTAAGCACAGTCACCCTGATCCCCTCCCTATTGAGGAAGGAGGAGATCGCATCAAGGAGTTCCGCCATCATGTACATCCTCGGTCCTCTCACATTATAGATGCCCTCTTCTCCGGCTTCCAGTAAATGAATGATCGATTCAGCCACGTCTCTCGCGTGAACGAGGGCCAAGGGCAGATCCTCGCTCACTAGAACGGGCCTGATTCCCCTTTTTATCCACCTAGCGATGCTGAGTATGTCCGGATTTATTGAGTAGGGACCGTATATCCATCCGGGTCTGAGGATAAGGTGCTTAATCCCCGATTTCTTGACCGCCCTCTCTGCCTCGCATTTAGATCTCTCGTAACCAGTTACCGGTATGCATGGAGCTTCCTCATCCGCTCTCTCCCTCAAACCATCCCCCAGTGCAAGTATACTGCTGATCAGGACGAAGAAATCCGCTTTCACTCGTTCAAGGAGATTCACGGTTCCCCTGTAGTTCACTCTCATGGTAGGTCCTCTCAGGACGGCTGCCAAGTGGATGACCGCATCCACCTCGAGGTGCCCTTTGAACTCCTCCACCCTGCTCTCTACCAACTTCAATCCGTCAAGAATCTCCCTAGCCCAAGGCCTCTTCTTGAGACTCCCTCTGTTTATCATGGCCACGATATCGTAACCCCTCTCCCTGAGCAAGGGGATCAGATTGCATCCCAGCATTCCAGAGGCTCCGGTCACCAGTACCTTCATCGCACCATCCATCGTGACATCCCTTATGATCGTTGGGGTCTCCCCTTCACCCTACCCCTCCTCACGGTCTCCGGATCCACAGTCAGGTACAGGTCGTTCCCCAAGTATAGCAAGGGCCTTATCGAGGAGACATCCACTACCCCTCCCCCAGTGGCCCCAGCGAGTACCGATCTTACCTCACCTACGAACCAGGTGTGGTCCCCTAGTTCCATCCGGTCCACCAAGAGGCACTCCATGGCCGCGTAAGCCCCTTCTACTAGGGGGACGCCTAGTTCCGGACCCTCGAATACCTTTATACCAGCGATTTCCAGCTTATCCCTTAACTCCGATCTCGAGATCCGACCGCAAGTGTGAACCGAATCTACCATCTCGTAGGGCATGAGATTCACCCCGAAAGATTTCATCTCCCTTATGATGGAGTGTGTTGTCCTCTTTGGTGACACAGATACTCCGTATAGTGGGGGTTCGAAGGAAATCGGTGAGTGCCAGGTGGCGGCCATCGCGTTGGCGTCGTACAGCGGACCGGAAGATATCAGGGCTACCAGTCTAGGACCCGCTACCCTGAAGAACGCGTTGATTGAAATCCTCCTCATAAGATAATGGGGGGTGCAACTTTGATGAGTTTAACGCGACTCCGGATCTCGAACATTCTCCCCTTCTACATGATCACGTAACCCTCGTCGGTGGAGGAGTTGAGGAAGTACATGGTCTGAACACCCTCGTGGTCGGATTCATAGACAGCTGGAGAGGTCCGAAGAGTTTGAGATAAAGAAGTCAAAGTTGTGGGGATTCAATCTCCTAAGGGAAAGGTGGTGGGCGAAGAGGCCTGTTTCAACATCCAGCTGAGCAAAATACATGTGGGTGAGAGATATGTCGAGGAAGAAATGGGGTATGAGATCCTCGAGATTATGAGGGAGATGCCGGGAACAAAGATCCTTTGCTCAAGTGGAGATGCGGCAGGATAAGGCTACACAGTGGGGTCTGAGGAATGCAAGATAAAGCCATCCTATTGGATGTACCAGCTGGTCTGCTTCACACGTTCTTCAGGAAGAACAGGTTGAGGAACTTTGTTTCCTGCCCCAAGGGTATTGGGATGACCACGGAGTACATCAAGCAGAAGGGGCTGAAAAGGGGTCTTGTGTTGTATTATGAGCTGCTGTACATGGGAAAAGATCTCTGAGAACGGCTAGGGGTTTAGAAAGGAAACTTGTTCCGGCAGAGTAGTCTCTGGCCTATTACAGGGAGTAGGGGAAAGGGCCGCGCGAGATACAGGATATTTTGGCTTCTTCCGACAATAGCCTTCTTCGGTCTAGGGCTATGGGAATTTTTAGAAAAATCCAAAGAAAAGGACCGATCTTCTAGTCTTGAATCACTGATGGGCCCACCGATACTGAGGCTGGATGGCAGTAGATCGGGGGTTAGGTGGATAGGAATCCCCCATCCACCGGTATCACAGCCCCGTTGACGTAGCTAGCCATGTCGCTGGCCAAGAACAGTATCACCCTAGCCACCTCATCGGGATCCCCCATCCTCCCCATAGGAAGGCGTTTCATGAACTCCTTAGCCTCCCCAACCGCCTTTATCCCGAGCTTCTTAGCGATCTTCTTGACTCCTTCCGTGTATATCCCACCGGGGATGACGACATTCACCCTGAACTTCTTGCCGTAGTCCCTCGCGAGCGACCTAGTTAGTGCTATCACCGCGGCCTTGCTCATGGTGTAATGGGCGAGATCCTCCTTAAACGGGAGTATCGCCTCTATTGAGCCCACATTCACGATCACTCCGCCGCGCTTTTCTCTCCTCCTTATCATGTGCTGGCTCATCCAGAACACTGAGAGGGCATTCACCCTCATCACCCAATCTAGGAAACCCTCATCCACCTCCGTGAATCCCTTGAAAGGGTAGATCCCAGCGTTATTCACGAGGATATCCGGGGCCTCCTCTATCTCGTCCCAGAGCCTGTCTATCTCGCTCTTATTGGAGAGATCCACCAGCTTGGCTTGAATCCTGACCTCCGAGATCTCCCTAGCCAGCTTCTGCAATCCCTCCCCATCCACATCTACAGCTATTATATCAGCTCCCGCCTCTGCAAACCTTAACGCAGTTGCCTTACCTATTCCTGACGCAGCTCCAGTGATCATAGCAGTTTTCCCCGCAAGTGAGATCATCTCGCTCAACGTTGGCCTTGCTACTGTAGGTAGTCCGGGTAGCATGATGTCCCATCTAGCTGGACTGTTAATAAACTGAGGGGTAACCCAGTTATTGATGGGTCAGCTGACGATAGTTTCATTGGTTAATAAGCTGTATTTTTAGGGGTCAACCCTAATGTTACTGTGTAGAAATCTCTTCTCACAATATTTTTAATTTACTCATGGACAATTTGTCTGTATCTCTTATAAACTCATATTGGACTTGGCCTCGGTGAGCGCATGTCCTCTGTCAAAATAGTCTCAGGAGTCCTAGCCATTATAGTGTTGGGACTGGCCGGATATACTATTCTGAATACCGCTTACAACCCAACGGGCACACCCACTATAGGGCAGCCCCTCACCACTGACGCTGGGAGGGGTTACGGGTATAGGGGAGGAGAGGGGCCATCTGAGGTCGGTAAGCAGCCGCTGTCCAATATTCCCCTTGGAGAACTCAGTGGGGACGAGGAGAAGAGCATCCTTTACATGAGAGAGAAGGAGAAGCTAGCCAGGGATGTATACCTATACCTGTACGAGAAGTGGGGACTCCAGATATTCCAGAACATAGCAAGGAGCGAGCAGCAGCATATAGGCATGGTAAAGGCCCTCATTGACAGGTATGGGCTGGAGGATCCAGCTAAGGACAGGGGAGTCTTCACGAATCCAGACCTACAGTCGCTATACAATGAACTGATCCAGAAAGGAAGCCAGTCCCCCGAGGAGGCTCTGAAGGTTGGTGCTCTTATAGAGGAGGTTGACATCGAGGACCTGAAGGAGTGGTTGAGCAAGGTGGACAACACCGACATAACTCAGGTCTACGAGAACCTGATGAGCGGGAGTAGGAACCACCTGAGAGCCTTCACTTCCATATTGAGACAGTACGGAGTGACATATCAGCCGCAGATCCTCAGCTTGGAGGAATACGAGTCCATAGTCGGCGGCGAGATGGAGACAGGAATGGGTAGAGGGCCGGGATATGGGAGGAAGGGCTGACCAGCGACCGCACCCTATCTCTTATATTTTCTGATCTTAGTGATCCTCCGGGAGGGAAAATGAGAGTCGCCTTCCCTGTCTACGATCACAAAGGGCTGGATGAGGAGATTTTCGAACATTTTGGGCATGCTCCTGCCTTCCTGCTGGTGGAGGTTGAAGATGGAACTGTAAGATCCTACGAAACAGTAGAGAACCCCCATTCCGCAGAGCATGGACCTGGCGTAGTTCCCTCCTTTCTTGCTAAATTGGACGTGGACGTACTGATATGCAGGGGGATGGGCGGTAGGGCTCGCCTGTTCTTTCAGCAGTTGGGGATAGAAGTCATCACGGGAGCTCAGGGGAAGGTGAGAGACGTCCTCGAGGCCTACCTCTCTGGGGAACTGGAATCACTACCTTACGAACCGAGGGAAAAGTGGCACCGACATTGACCTCTCCCTTTATGAATTTTCATTAAATTTAAAACTATTGTTAATTTTATTTATTAATCTTCTTTCCGAGAATATCTCAAAGTTTTTATTCTAACATCCTCTAGTATGTTCATGCCGAGTGTTTCGGCCCTCCTGAAGGCCCACGGGACGCCACCCAAGGAGGTCTATCTCGATCACGAGAACTCGGGATGGGTCCCGCCCGAAGTGGTTGAGGCCATGCTACCCTACTTCAATGAGAGGGGGTACGGACATCCTTCAATAACTAATAAGCCGGGCTGGGAAGCCCTAGAGGTCGTCGAGTCGACGGCAGAGACGGTGGCTGCTACCCTCAGCGTCGATCCTTCCCAGATCCACTTCGTCCACAGTGGCACGGAGGCCAATAACTTGGCGATCCTCGGATCCATGATGGCCCTTAAGAGGAAGGGGAAGATCATTGTCTCGGATATAGAGCATTACAGCGTACTGCTTCCAGCTCTATCCTTGGAAGATGCGGGGTTCAGGGTCGTGAGGGCACCCGTGGATGAGGAGGGGTTCGTTGACATCGACGTCATCAGGGAACTTGTCGATAGTGAGACGGTTTTGGTGAGTGTTCAGGCCGTGAATCACGAGATAGGTACTGTACAGAGGTTGAAGGAGATAGTCGAGGTCGTGAAGGACAGGAATCCTGATGTCATCTTCCATACAGATGCCTGCGATGCCTACGGGAAGGTCCCCCTGAAAGCGGAGGAGATTGGAGTGGATCTGATGACCCTCAGCTCCCACAAGATCCTCGGACCCAAGGGTGTTGGAGTTCTCTGGGTATCAGAGGGGGTTAGGGTTGAGCCCATCTTGAAGGGAGCGTTGAGCTCCCAGTCCCTCTGGCCGGGGGTGGAGAACGTCCCGGCATTGGCAGGGTTCAGGAAGGCAGTAGAGCTAGCCTTTCAGGACGGGTTATCGAGGGTGTCTTCGCTCAGAGACAGGCTCATTAATGGAATCTTAGATGGGGTACCTGACACCCAGCTCAACGGGCCGTCTGGTGAGATGAGAGCGCCAGACAACGTCAACATAAGCTTCCTACATGTTGAAGGAGAAGCCCTGACCGTCGAGCTCAGTCTTAGGGGTGTTTACGTCTCTAGTGGAAGCGCCTGCACCTCTAGGGTGCTGGAACCCAGTCACGTGATGCTTGCGATCGGCAAGGATTACGAGGCAGCCCATGGAAGTCTGCTTTTCAAGCTCACGAGGTATCACAGTGAGGGAGATGTCGATTACGTCGTGGATCAGGTGATAGAGTCCGTCGGCAGGTTGAGGGAGATAAGCCCGTTGGGGAAAGGTTAATATGTCCATGACTATGGTTATATGAGAAGGTGTGCATATGAGTACCAGAGTGCCCCTCCCGTACACCCCCACGGTTCTTGAGCTCTTCAGGAATCCCAAGAACATGGGGAAGATGGAGAATCCTGACGCCTCAGCCCAAGCTGGCAGTCCGGCTTGCGGTGACGTGATCAGCATATACCTGCGTATAGCTAGGGAGGGAGATGAGGACGTGATAGAGGAGGCTAAATTCGAGAGTTACGGTTGCGCGGCGAACATTGCGGCTGCGAGCATACTGACCGAGATGGTCAAGGGGAGGAGCCTAAGAGATGCATGGGAAATAGGCTGGGAGGATGTCGCGGAGAGGTTGGGCGGTCTGCCTCCAGTAAAGAGGCATTGCAGCATCCTAGCGGTCGGTGGCCTGAGGAGAGCGATCCGCCACTACTATGAGGGAAGTAGACCTGAATGGCTCCCTGAGGACCTCACAGCGGTCGAGAAACAGGCGCTAGAGGAGGAAGAGATGATAGATAGGTTTTACGGTGGTAGGATTGGAGGGGAGTGAGTACACCTTAGTGGCAGAGCTCGAGATGCACCCCAGACGGAGAGGATGCATGGAGTCGCCGGTAGCAAAGCTGTTGAGGTTCCTGAGGGAACTCCGAGAGGGCGAGGGTATCAAAGTATTGACGGACAGCAGGTTCCCCTACAGAGCGGTTGAGGCGCTGGTCAGGAAGATGGGGCTGGGCTTCGAGCATCTGGGCAAGGAAGGAGGATACGATGCCTGTGTTGTCTACAAGCCGAGGGAGCGTGGCACGAATAACAACCGTTGATGAGCTACAAAGGGGACAAGGGAGTTATATCAGGTGAATCGTAGAATGGGATTAGGCGCCGGGGGCAATTACCTTTTTTCCATACCTTTTTCCATCTCATCCATTAACTCCTTCATCCTCGCGACGAGCCTCGCGGCGTCCTTCACCAGAACCTGAACCTCCTCGGTAGAGAGAGCGAAAACAAGTGTGCAATCCCCCTCTTCTCAGGCCTCCCTCAGCTTGCTGAGTATTCTGGCGTACTTCCTATCAAGGAGACCAAGTTCCACGGGTCTGGTCCAGAGTTTGAAAGCTACCCCTCTGTGGGTGGATGCTTCCTCCCCGAGAAGGAGTAAGATTGCCCTAGCCGCATTGTAGGCAGCGTAGTAGGCCCTGCTTACTGCATCTTCCAGCTCCCCCTCAATGAGAAGTAATTTAGCTGACCTCGATTTAGATTCAGCCTTTTTCATCAGAGCTATAGACTCTCCTCGGCCTTCCAAAGTAGGAACCCCTCCTCTCTCGCCCTTCTTATCAGGGAGATGCTCCCTCTTCGAATAATCCTCTGGTGATACGACTATCACCGTTACCGGAACTCCCGTATCGGCGAAGATATTTGAGGAAATTTCCCTAGCCATCGTCCTAGCTTCACTTACATTTTCGGCCACTAACATCACGTCAACATCACTGTCAGGTCTGTAGCTCCCCCTAGCCACGGAGCCGAATATCAAGATTAGCCTAGCCCCCGGAATGCTGGATAACTCCTCCCTGAGCCGGCGAAGCACCTCATCGAGTTTCAGTGCGATCATCGTATTGTATAGAAGGAGGCACTAAATAGTTTAACCGTTAGAGGTGGTGTTGGTAGGGGATCACCTCCTCCGCGCGATCCCTTAGAACTGATTGTGTTTAGAACTTCAGTTTTAATTGATTTGGCTGTTGCATGACGCGATGAGGACGAGGTTCAAGTGGATCACTGTCCTGAGCCTGGCCTTCCTCGGATTCGCTAGGAGCACTGGATGGGCACTTAACAAGGGCTTATCCTTCCCCCTTCTATCCAGTTACACGGAATCCGCCTTCATTAAGGGGAGCGTCCTAGCCTTAGAGGGGCTGATAGGGATGGTCATCCCTCCCATCCTCGGCTATTACAGCGATATCATGAGGTCGAAGCACGGTCGAAGGAAGCCGTTCGTCGCGGTTGGGGGGATCCTAGCCGCCCTAGCATCCATCTCCATTTATCTCGCTTACTTTTCCGGTGTGGGTTTGCTGGGCTTTTCGCTCACGCTCGCCTTCCTGTACCTTTCCCTGCACGTGTACACCGCTCAATACAGGGCCTTGATGCCCGACACCGTGGAGAGCGGTCAGAGAGGAAAAGCCAGCGGCATCATCACCCTCTTCGAGTGGGCGGGTAACCTCTTCCTCTTCGGACTCGCCGGGGTGCTCATGGCCATGGCCGTCGAGTCGACCGGCGGATCGGGAATCAAGGCCCTCGCGAGCACGCCCTACTTGCAGATCCCCTTCCTCATAACGGCAGCTTTCCTGCTGGTGAGCGCTCTCGTGGTCTACTTCGTGGTGAAGGAGCCTGAAATCCATGCAGATAGGGAGGAGGGTATCTGGGAGTACGTGAGGAGCATATTCTCCAACCGGGACTTCCTCAGGTTCTACACGGCCCAGGTCATGTGGTGGCTGAGCTTCGAGTTCGTAGCCATCTTTCTCTTCGGCATACTGGCTTACATCCTCAGAGGAGCTGCCAGTGAGCTGGATGTGAAGGCTGTCACCTCGCTGGGACTCCTCCTCATGGCACTGTTCAACATCACGGTCCTAGTCGGTTCCATTCCCGGAGGGATCATCTACGACAGGATCGGGAGGAGGATAAGCATCGTTGCGGGGAGCGTGGTGTTCGCCCTACCCCAGCTGTGGGCCTGGACCATAAGCACTAAGATGGAGGTAGCGGCAGCGCTGGCCGTAGCCGGGATAGGCTGGGGGATGCTCATGGCCTCCTCCTTCCCGGTCATAGGGGATCTGCTGACCAGCTATGAGAGGGAGGAGCTGACCGGCCGCTATTACGGGTTCTTCGAGGCTACTAGGTCTCTACCAATACTCCTCGCTGGCGTGATAGGAGGAGCGATCGTCGACCTAGCTGGAGGGAACTACAGGATCCTCTTCCCGATAGGGGCAATACTGGTCTTGGCTTCTATACCACTGATATGGAGTATGAGGAGGCTGGAGAGATGATCTACCTAGTAGCCATCCTCGCTGCCCTAGGCGCTTTCCTCCTCTTCGTTTTTTACGTGAGCTATAGGCTGGTGAGGCCTCCCAGGTACGTTGGAGAGTGGACTCCCTCCGACCTGGACCTCGATTACGAGGAGGTAACTTTGACCACAGATAACGGCCTCAGGCTTGAGGGGTGGTGGATAGACAGGGGGAGCGATAAGACGGTGGTGCTCCTCCACGGTTACACGGTGAGCAGGTGGGCTTTTTACATAAGGAGGATGATGGAGTACTTGGCTGATGAGGATTACAACATATTGACCTTCGACTTCAGGGCCCACGGGAGGAGCGGTGGGAGATACACCACATTCGGCAACATGGAACTGCTCGATCTCAAGGCAGCCCTAGAATGGATCCGCTCCAGAAGGGGAGAGAATGTGAAAGTTGCGCTGATCGGCTACTCCATGGGAGGGATCGTGACCATAGGGGCGTTAGCTGATGATATGGCCGATGTGGGGGTGGCTGACAGTCCTCCATTTTACGCGGACAGGAGCGCAGCTAGGGGGCTGAAGTACTTCGCTAATCTGCCCTCCTTCCTCTATCCCCTCGTCAGGGTCTTCGCCAAGACGCTGACAGGAGTGGAGAATGTCAACGTCATGGGATACGCTGGGAGGGTGGTGAGGCCCCTCCTCATAATCGTGGGAAGGCAGGATCCCCTGGTCAAGGTAGAGGAGGCGGAGGAATTCGTCGCCCTGAATAGAAGGGTCAATCCCCACGTGGAGCTGTGGATCGGTGAGGGGGCTCACGTTAGGGTGATGGAGGCGGAGCCCGATGAGTACGGGAAGAAGGTGCTCACCTTCCTGAGGGCTCATCTAGGAGCATCATGACCTGTGGCGGGTCTGGTGCGGTTGAACTAGCCGAATCCTCGGGGGTAATAGTCCTTGATTTCCGGAGCGTATTCTCATGGACCTAGAGGGAAGGTCGCTCCCGCCTCCGCAAGTCTCATCCCTGAAAGCATGTTCGTGACATTCTCAGTAGGAAAGGATATTTAGGAAGACATCTCAGGTACATTGAATGAGGAGAGAGGAGGGGGAGTTCCTAAGGGAGAGGGCTGAAAAGTTCCTCGAGGTAGGCAAGAGGCTCTTAGAAGAGGGAGTTCTTGACCTAGCAGCTTTCCACTTCCACCAAGCCTCCGAGCTGATCCTCAAGTATGCACTCTTCCGGAGGACCGGTGACTACCCGAGGACTCACTCGATAAGGAGGCTGCTCAAGCTCCTCTCCAAGTCCTTAGGCGATGAGGAGATAATGGAATTCCTGAGAGAGAATATAAACAGCTTGTCGAACTTGGAAAACGCTTACATGACCTCCAGATATCTACCAGCCGAGTTTTACGAGGAAGAAGTGGTGAGTATGATGGAGGTCGCTCTCTCCATATTCGAGCTGGTGAGGAGGTATGTTTGAGCACCTGATAGACCTCGTGAGGGAGGAGGAGAGGTACAGGAGAGATCCTGTCAGGATAGCTAAGGTCGTCAAGGAGATTGCAGAGGAGATATTTGGGGAAGTTAGAGTCTACCTGTTCGGCTCGGTTGCTGAAGGCATGGACACGCCGTCTAGCGATGTGGACATCATGGTGGTATCGCGTAGAGTCCCCAAATCGGTCGGAGAGAGATCTAAGCTTGTGGCAAAGATATTAGAGGCAGTAGGTGTGGACGCTCCCGTCGAGATACACCTGTTGAGGCCTGAGGAGGAGGATTGGTACCTCAAATTCGTTAAGAAGAGGATAGAGGTGATGTGAGAATTAACTGAACTGAGCCCCCCGTGTATGAGCGTGAACGACTCCCTTGCCCGTATTCTTGATGTGAGAAAAATAGATCGCGCGCCAAAAATAGATGGATAATGTTGCTCTTCTCTATATTCGTATGGTTCATCAGGGAAAGGAAGTTGCTCGAGAATGGGAGAATCCTCTACGGACATCGACGGCGAGTGATGTTCTCGGCTTCACCAAGGCCTTAGCTGTGTAATACTAATAGTAAACCCTAAATATAACGCTAGGGTATAACGCATGTGTCCGAGGTAGTGTCATTCAAGGTAAAAAGGGATTTGAAGAGAAAGATGGAGGCGTTTAAGGAAAGGGTGAATTGGTCTGAGGAGCTGAGGAAGTTCGTTGAACTGAAGATAAGGGAGATGGAGGCTAAAGAGAGCAAGGAAAGAATAAGGGAAAAGTTGAGAAAAGCCCCTTGGTCCCTCCAGAAGGGGTCTTCCGCTAAGCTAGTGAGGGAGGACCGTGATAGTCATTGACGCATCGGCCCTGACTGCCATAATCCTGAAGGAGGAGGGATGGGAGAGCCTACTCGATGTCTCGGACCTGTTCCTGTCGGTCGATCTGCTCCAGAAGGAGACAGCCAATGCCATCTGGGCTGCTTCTCTTTCGGGTAGGATCTCTGAGGAGAATGCTAAGGAGGCGTTCTCTCTGTTGAGGGAATTCATCGAGCACAACGTGATTTTGAAGCCTCAGGCCCGGTATTTGGATAAAGCCTTCGAGATCGCACTAAAACATAGGATAACGGTCTACGACTCCATATACGTCGCCCTGTCCATCGAGGAAGCTTCACCTCTTCTGACCTTAGATTCAGACCAAGCGAAAGTAGCGTGGGCCGAAGGAGTAAGGCCCATAAGGTGATCGGTCGCTCTTCATGATTGTGATTACGATAATGTATTTCCCGGTGGAGGGGAAATCCCACTAGAACCCTCGGTAAGAAGCCGATGAGTCATCTTTACCGAGTTGAGGAGGTAGCTCACCTTTATGCCATGGATCCACCTAATGACCGTCCCTAGGTTCGTTAGATCTTTAGTGAGATTTTTGTGATATGTGTCTAAGCTGCTACGCTCCTTTTAAGAAATCATTACTCTACTCTCTAATAACAGCTTGTAGGCTGGAATAACCCTTATTTTCATGCCCTCCCTCTCTATCACGTCCTCTTGTTCGTAAGTAACCAGTAAAGGTTTCACTCTATCCCTCTTAGCACACTCCACCAGAGGAGCCAACTCCCTCCTCTCGTTATCCGAAGTGAGCTCCCAAGCGACCTGAACCGTGTACTTTCCCATGATGAGCAAATCTACCTCTCCCTTATCTCCCTTCCAGTACCTGATCTCCTCGCCGTTCCTCTTGAAGTGCAGGAAAATCAGATTTTCGAGTTCAGCCCCCCTGTCCTCCTTGGTGGTAGCTAACCTCTTCAGCCCCAAGTCAACCGTGTAGGCCTTTCTGGGATGCCTTAGAGCATCTTTCACCTTGCCGTACGCTTGAACGAAGAAGAAAAGGAATATTTCCTCCAACATTCCCGTGGATCTAAATATAGTCCTAGTGCCGGCGCTTATACCATAGGAAGCCAAGAAGTTCTTGGCCCTCCTTATGCTGAACGGCCTGCCAACTTTGGTCAGCAGGTACTTGAGGAAGCTTTCCATTGTCTGGACCTCCCTGATTCCGAACCTGCCCACTAGATCCCTGTAGAGAATGTCCTCGTAGTAAGACCTGAGCAGCAAGCCCTTCTCCTCGAGGAGGGTCACCTCAGGGAAGGCGCCCCACCGCAAGTACTCGTCGAAGAGGTTCATTAACAGGCTCTCTTCCTCGGGCAACCCCTTCAGGTGTATATCCTTGGATGTTATGAATTCAAGGAAGTTTAGTGGGAACAACTTGAGGGTAACATGCCTCCCCGTCAGCAGGGACGAGATCTCGGGCTGGAGGATCCTAGAGGTAGATCTCACGATGAGCTTCACCTCCCTCCGCCTGTCGTACAGGCTCCTAGCCCATCTTCCCCATTCAGGAAACTCTTGCACCTCATCGAGCATCAAATACGTCCTGCCCTTAAGTAGGGCCTGTCTCTCCACCTCCTCGATTAAATCCCAGTCCAAGGGGTGAAGCCTCCTGTCCTCAAAGTTCAGGTAGATGACGTTCTCTCCCTCGTCCATGAGTCGCTTAGCCCAGTAATAGAGGAGGTACGTCTTCCATGCCCTCCTGACCCCGACGACATCCACGATGTGGGGTAGCTTGAGGACTCAGTGATCGACTCGCCTCGGCTTGGCTGGAGGGGGGAGGGCCTAGGACCTCCCATTCCCTGAGCACCAGCCTTAATCTCTCCCTGACGCTCACGAGTCTAAGGTAAACTACTTAGATACAAACAATCTTGTTTACCAGCGACTCAGTCAATAAGATATAAGCGACTTTGTTCGTAAAAAATAAGTTGAATTGTGGTAAAGTGAATATAAATTTGTTTGTTTGAATTGGTTAGTTGGGTTGAAAGGAGGAAGGCGTGATGTGGAAGGAAGCCTACAGTTGATCGAGTACCTTAATCTCACCCCTCCTAACGAACTGCATGGTCAGTAGGGAGGCCGCGAAGAAAACTATTGCGAATGGGAGGAGGGAATCGTATCCCAGAGCGTCTATGAAGAGCCCAGCTAGGGGAGGAGCGAATATGTTGGCCGCCTGGGAGAAGAAATAGTAGAGTCCCGTATACCCGCCCAGTTTCTCATCCACGGTCATGTCCACGATCATGGGAAGGGAGTTCACGTTCACCAGAGCCCATCCCAATCCTCCCAAGAAGAAGAGGCCCGAGAAGAGTGGTAGGACGTTGGGGGAGTCGCTCGCTTGGATGGCGAGCAGCATTATGACCGTGATCAGTATGAGACCCAGCGAAATAGTCCTTCTCCTGCCGAACCTCGCGCCTATGAACCCGGCTGGTAGTGAGAAGAGTATAAAGCCGAGGGCCACGAATCCCAGTATGAGGGCTCCTGTGGATTCGCCTATCCCAAGCCTGAACTTGGCGTAGCTGGTGAAGAATGTCTCCAGCGAGTTGAAGGCTATGAACCACAGCAGTATTGAGAGGAGCATGAAGAACAGGCTCCTCTCACCACTGGAAAACACGTCTTTGAGGTTCTCCTTGAGCTCTCCGAAGCTCTCCTCCGTCGTCTTCCTAAAGAATTCCCTTAGATAGAGTTTCTGCCCCTTATGCTTGTATTCCTCGGGTTCAGGGACAAAGAGAACTACCACGAGGTTAGCTAGAAGCATGAGGGCAGCTCCGATGAGGAAGGGGAGTGAGTAATGGATGTCGTAGAGCACCTTACCGGCGAAGTACACGAGGAGGGATCCCACACCGCCCATGAAGTTGATTATCCCGTTAGCTTGGCTTCTGTACTGGGAGGGAGTGATGTCGGGCATGAAAGCTATTACAGGGGAACGGAAGAGGGCCATGAAGAAGTTCATCGTGATTATGGTCCCCATCATCAACGCCAGGTCAGCGCTCTCCCTAGCTAGGGGAATGAGCGCGAACATGAGAGCGGCTAGGGGAGCGCCCACCATTATGTAGGGCTTTCTCCTCCCCCATCTGGTCCTAGTCCTGTCGCTGAGGGCGCCGAGGTAGGGTAGAAGGAGTATCGCGAACACGTTGTCTATGACCATCACGATCCCTATGATGAATGAAGAGAGGGCGAAGTCCTTCAGGAAAATGGGAACATAAGCATTGTAGAGCGACCATATTATGCTTATCCCGAAGAAACCCAACCCAGCACAAATATACGCCCATAGCTGAAGTCCGGGTCCGAGGGCATGTTGACCTCCGCGGCCCTAAGGACCGGTTCCTTAAAAGGCGTCAACTGACACCCAGTTTAAAAGCTCCATTCACCTCCCTACCTCGATGAGCTGGGAAGCTGGTAGCGTGCTTGTGCTCGGCCATAGAGGATACAGCGCTCTATATCCCGAGAACTCGTTATTGGCCTTCGAGGAGGCTGTGAAGGCCGGAGCCGATGGGGTAGAGTTAGACGTGAGGCTAACAGGCGACGGAGAGGTGGTGGTGATCCACGATGAATCCTTGGACAGGACATCGAGCATGTCCGGGCTGGTAGGTGAGCTCACGCTGGCGGAGATAAGGAGGGCCGACTTGGGGATGGGTCAGCACGTTCCCACCCTGAGGGAGGTCCTCTCCAGAGTTGAGAGGCTAGTGAACGTGGAGATAAAGGAGGAGAGGGCTGCTGAGAGATGTGTCCAGGTGGTGAGGGAGACTGGCTCCTCGGATCGTGTCCTCTACTCATCCTTCGACGTTAATGCCTTGAGGAGGGTGAGGTCCCTCGACCCTGAAGCGAGGCTAGGTCTCCTGATAGATAGCGAGGAGATGCTCGCCAAGATCCCCTCCCTCACTAGGGAATTGAGGCTTTTCTCCGTGAACGCACCTGTGGAGGGAGTTGACCTCCTTGGCATTGAGGGCTTCGCCGCGGCATCGGAGATGCTCAGGAGTATGGGGCTCAGGCTGATATTGTGGGCCGCTAACGATGATCACCTCCATCAGCTGCTGCCCGAGCTGGCTGGCACTTTCGACGCGGTCATCACCGACGATCCGCCCAAAGCACTGAAGCTACTGAGGAGCATGGGCCTTAGGTAGGTTAGGTTAGGTCGGGTTAGATCCCATGAGGGTCGCTATCATAGGCGCTGGAATCGTGGGGACCAGCATAGCTAGGGAGCTGAGTCGATACGAGGTTGAAGTCCATCTAGTGGAGAGGAAAGCTGACGTCGGTTGGGGAGTGAGTAAGGCGAATACCGGCCTCATCCACGCAGGATACGACGATGACCCAGACAGATTTCCCAATAGGGCTAGGCTCTGTGTCGAAGGAAACAGGATCTGGCATCGATGGGTGGAGGAGCTGGACATCCCTCACGCCTGGAGCGGCGCCCTCGTAATAGCTAAGGAGGAGTCGGAGGTGAAGGTGTTAGAGGAGCTCTTGAGGAGGGGCGAGAGGAACGGGGTCCCGGAGCTGAGGATATTGGAGAGGGATGAAGCGCTCTCGATGGAACCGAACCTAATGAAGGTGGAGGCCGCCCTCTACGCTCCCACCGTCGGTCAGATCTCGCCGCCTCAAGCGGTGATTGCGTTGGTGGAGAACGCGGTCGACAACGGGGTGAAGGTGCACCTTGATACGGAGGTCAGGGGGGTGGAGGTGAGCGGGGATAGGGTGAAAGGGTTAAGGACCAATACGGGATTCTTGGAGGCCGATGTCGTGATAAACGCCGCTGGACTGCATGCCGACGAGATTTCTAGGATGGCGGGGATCGACTACTTCGAGATAAGACCTAGAAAGGGCGAATACCTCATATTTGACGAGGATGCCGGTCCCAAGCCGTCTAGGGTGCTCTTCCCCACCCCTAGCGAGAAGAGTAAGGGGATCGTGGTCACCACAGAGGTTCAGGGCCATCTCATGGTGGGGCCGAACGCTCAGGACCTCCCGAAGGAGGAGAAGGATGATAGGAGCACCACTCCAAAGGGACTGAGGGAGGTCTACGAGAGAGCATCAGAGATGTGGCCCCTCCCTCCCCTTAGCAGAGTGATAAGGACATTCTCCGGTCTGAGGCCGGAGCCAACAGGAGGGGACTTCGTGATCAGGGCTGAGGATGTTTGGGGATTCGTGAACGTGGCTGGCATGAGGTCTCCGGGACTGACGGCGGCCCCGGCTGTCGCCAAGGAGGTAGTCAGGATACTTGAGGGAATGGGCATCGATCTGAAGGAGAAGGCGAAGTGGAAGGCCGAGAGGAGGGGTATCCACAGGGATGGAACCGCTAGAGGAAGGGTGATCTGCCGGTGTAACCTAGTCAGGGAGTCCGAGATAAGGGAGGCGATCAGGAGGATGAAGCGCATTGGGGTGAAGATCCCGAGCGTGGACTCCGTCAAGTTCAGGACCTCTGCAACCACGGGCACGTGCCAAGGATCCTTCTGCAGGATAGAAATAGCTAGGATACTGGCCGAGGAGTTTAGAGTTCCACTGTGGGAGGTCACCTTGAAGGGAAGGGGGAGCGAGCTGGGAGTGGGTGATGTGAAGGTCCTCCTGAGGCGATAGCATGTATGACGTGGTGATCGTGGGTGGAGGCCCAGCTGGGCTGGCCGCAGCTTCTGAGTCATCTAAGCTGGGATTAAGGACCCTCCTCCTAGACGAGAACTCCAGACTGGGCGGCATACTACCGCAGTGCATCCATCCCGGATTCGGTCTCCAATGCCTCGGGGAGGACCTGACCGGACCCGAGTTCGCGCACCGCCTGATTGAGGAGGTGAGGAGGAGCGATGTGGAGGTTAGGACCCAAGCCCATGTCACCTCCATAGCGATGAGATCCGACCTAGTCAAGGAGGTTACCTACGCATCACCCCGAGGGAACGAAACTGTGCAGGCCAAGGCGGTGATTTACGCTGCGGGGGCGAGGGAGAGGCACAGGTTTGAGGTGGGAATAGCAGGCGATAGGGTGGCCGGCATCTACACCGCAGGAGAGGCCCAAGCTATGATGGACCTCTACGGGGTCATGCCTGGGAGGAAAGTCGTCATCGTAGGCTCTGGGGACGTGGGCCTGATAATGGCGAGGAGGTTCGCCCTCGAGGGGGCAGAGGTGGTTGCCGTCGTGGAGATGCTGCCCTACCCCGGCGGGTTAGCGAGGAACCTCATGATCCTCAGGGACTTCGACATACCCCTTTATCTGAGCCAGAAGGTGACGGAGGTCAGGGGGAGGGGCAGGGTCGAGCGGGTTAAAGTGGTGAAGGTAGATGAAGAGCTGGAGGGGGCTGGCGAGGGTTTCTGGATGGAGTGCGACACCCTCCTCATATCTGCTGGTCTGGTTCCCAGGGTTAAGGTCCTCAGGAAAGCCGGAGCAGTCATGGATCCCGCCACTGGTGGACCAGTGGTCAACGACAGGCTCGAAACCACATTGCCCGGGGTGTTCGCTGCAGGTAACTCCCTGATCATAAACGACTTAGTGGATTACGCCGTTGAGCAGGGCAGAACCGCAGCGAGAGGCGCCGAGGAATTCATCAGAGGTGGTGGGATTCCCACGAGGAGATGGATCAGGGTCAGGAGGGAGGGAAACGTCAGGTTCGTCGTCCCCCACATGCTGGGAGGGGACAGGGAAATCTGGCTCTACGCGAGGGTGTCGAAGCCTGTGGAGGACGCGCTGGTGGAAGTGCCCGAGGTCGGATTGAAGAGGAAGGTGCCAGTGCTCAAGCCGTCTGAGATGCTCAGACTCAGGATCAAAGCTGGAGTAGGGGGAGGAAAGGTCACGCTGGTGATCAGATGACGGTCTACAGGTTCACCTGCGTGATCTGCCCGCTCAGCTGCTCGGTGGAGGTGGAGGTCGAGGGGAGCGAGGTCAGGGATGTGAGGGGATTCAACTGCTCCCGGGGAAGGGAGTGGGCCGTGGAAGAAGTCCTATCCCCGAAAAGGGTGGTAATGACCGTGATACGGGTGAGAGGGGGGAAAGAGCCCGTCGTCAGCGTGAAGACCGATTCTCCCATACCTAAGGAGAGGATCCGTGAGTTGATGAATTACCTAGCCACTTTGGAGGTTGAGGCCCCAGTCTCCATAGGTCAGGTCTTGGAGGATCGCCCTTTGGGCTTGGAGACGAGAGTGGTGGCGACTAGGAGTGTAGATAGATCTGATACCTCCAAGTAGCGGGGATCGGGGTGTCTCACGCGCGAGATTGGTATCCAATCCCTGCGTGCAGTAACAGCACCTTTCCCTTCCTCTACTCCCGATCCCACTGGAGGTCTGGCGTCACTCCAGCATGTATCTGATGCCGTGGAACAGTCTCGGCAGTACGAGCACCATGGTCGCATCCACGCCCCCTATCAGGAGCGATGCCAAGATCAGCGCCTTAGCGTCCACTGCCACCCCCCCAGAAGACTTGAGCCAGCACCACGATCAGTAAGGGGACTATGAGGATGCCAGCGCCTTGCTGGGCCTCCTTCACATTCCTTACCTTGGATGAAAGGGCACACGTTATCGCGACGGCCAAGAAGGAGTACAGGGGAGATATGAGGAATATGACAATGATCCACTCCGGCCCCAGGGGGAACCAAGGACCGTTGAATATGTCGGAGGACAGGAGGTTCACCGTCGGCACCATCAGCAGGAAGGTCGCCCATGAGGATACCACTCCGGGAACGAGAGCTGCCAGTACCTTCCCGAGGAGGAGCTCCCTCTCGTCTAGAGGGGCAGCAAGCAGCAGTTCCAAGGTCCCCCTCTCCCTCTCCCCTGCGAATCCGTCAGCGGCGAGTATGGTGGATACCGCTAAAGGAATCACTAGGAAGATGAGGGGTATGACGGCCTGGAAGGCGAAGTATAGGGATCTGGCCAGGTCCCCCTCCACCCTTATCGGGAAGGGTATGTTGACGGGGATGAACACCTCGCCGGTCGCCTTGGCCGCGTATATCAGGATGGCTGGCAGCACGACACCGAAGTAAGCGACGAGGAAGACTGAGGGAGCGATTATCCATGTCCCCCTCATCGCTTCCCTCCAGTCCTTCCTAGCCACCGCTAGAATCCTGTCCCATCTCATCTTTGAGCACCCTCACGAAGAGCTCCTCCAGTCCGGGCCTCACCACGCTGACCTCGAGGATGCGGCCTCCGGCCCTGATGGCAGCTTCACTGATTACGGGAACCGCTTTCTCTGGATCCTTGACCCCTATCAGAATCTCCTTATCCCTCCTTTCCACGGTAATGACGCTGTTGACCGATTGAATGGCTTCCAGCACCTCTTTTCTCACTTCCTCTAGCAGCAACCTGACCTTCGGAGGCCCCAAGAACTTCTCTGAGAGTTCATCCACCGATCCCAGTGCTAGGAGCCTAGTGTTTATCACTGCAACTCTGTTACAGAGTTGCTGGACCTCCCAGAGGTTGTGGGAACTCAACAGGATCGTCCTGCCCTGGGTGGAGAGATCCCTTACTAGGGACCTCATCACCTCCGCACTGATGGGATCCAAGCCAGATGTGGGCTCGTCCAACAGGAGGACCGGGGGATCGTGCAGCAGGGCCCTGACTATAGAAACCCTCTGCTTCAAACCCTTGGAGAGCTTGGAGACGAGCTCATCAGCTCTATCCTGGATCTCCAGCTTGTTGAGAAGCTCTTTTATCCTGAGCGCGGGTTCCTCGACCCCGTACAGGCGAGCGAAGAAGAGGAGGTTCTCCATTACCGTTAGCCTCTCATACAGGGAGATCCTCTCGGGTAGGAGACCGACGCCGGCCTTCACCAGGAGAGGATCCTCAACCACGTTGTAGCCGTTCACCACTATTTTCCCGGAGTCCGGCGGGATTATGCACGCGAGTATCCTTATTGTAGTGGTCTTACCGGCACCGTTAGGTCCTAGGAGCCCGAATGTCTCTCCTTCCCGCACGGAGAAGCTCAGGTCTTGGACCGCAACATTCTCCCCATAGGCCTTGGTGAGGCCCCGAACCTCTATCACGGTGCCACCTACTACATAATGTAGTAGGTTATATATATCGTTTCATGGGAGGTGAAAGCCGAATGCGATCACTTAAATTGCTACTACGTCATGTAGTATGATGGGCAGAGAGCCCCTAGAACCTAAAGTGATGGAGATCCTATTCCGAAAGGGAAAGGCGACGGTACGAGAGATATTCGAGGAGATAAATAGGGACAGGGAGAGGAAACTTTCGTTCACCACCGTCAGTACCGTAGTATCTAGGTTGTACAGGAAGGGGCTCCTGCTGAGGGAGAGCGCGAGGGGGAGAGGCGGTACCTACTATATCTACAGGCCCGCGGTGACCCGTGAGGAATACGAGCGCAGGATGGTGAGGGAGGCTGTAGACAAGATTTCTAGCATCTTGGGAAAGGTGGCGCTCCTCAGGTTCGTCGAGGAGAGTACCAGTCGGCTCGATGAGGAGGAGCTCAGGGAACTGCTAAGGAGGATCGAGGAGAGTGTAGGGAAATGATCTTCTATGCCCTAGTCACGTCAGGAGTGCTGCTCTTGGTCTCTCTTGAACTCAGATCCTGGATCCTGCTGCTCTCCTCCCTAGCCATAGCTTCCCTCCCACTGATGGAGATCCTAGTGGGTCGGATGGCGCTCTCCATCTTAAGGGTAAAGTGGTTACCCCACGATCACGAACTTTACCGAATTCTGGAGGGGATCGCCCCTCAAAGTTGGAGGGTGAGGTTGGGGATAAGGCCCGGTCCTCCAGACGCCTTTGCTGGTCAGGTGGGATTCAGGAGCGGCGCCATCGTATTGACCGACGGCATGCTGGATCTATTGAGCGAGGAGGAGTTGAGGGCTGTGCTGGCTCATGAGATGGGCCATCTGGTGGAACACCACTCGATGATGAGGATCGCAGCCCTAGCACTCGGCCTGATGAATATTCCCGTCGGGACCATTATGGGTGCCGCCCTGTCGAGGAGGCTCGAGTACAGGGCCGATGAGTTCTCCGTGTTGACCACTGGGAAGCCCTTCCATCTCGCATTAGCGCTCCTGAAGGTGGCGGCCGCTAAGACCGGAAGTCCCTTCCTAGTTGTGGGATTCACTCCCTCTCTAAGGGAAGTTCTCGGTTTGCTCTCTTGGAGTCCCTCCCTAAAGAGCCGATTAAGGAGGATCGAGCACATGGCGCACAAACTATCCGCTGGGACGATCCCGTAACAGTGGTCTTTCTGATGACCTTTTAGCTGAGTGAACCGCCGTCCCCGCGTGATCTTGACCTGCGCTGTAATACAGCGCTCGATTTATGTAGCTCAAAGACGCAACAATCGCGCGATGTCCTATCTCCCGTTCCAGCCAGATATGTGGAGAGAATCGCACCACCCTCTTGGTTTATAAGGTGCACCCGGTGAGATAGAAGGTGCTCTTTTGCGCGCGCGTTGTTCGTATTCGCACCTTCATAGAGAGTGACTAGACTCAATAGCTCAGCTCTCGCCCTCTGGTATAAATCCAAGAGATAGGTCGCAGTATATTGATCCACGGCAGAAACTGACATTGTGCCAGTGAGCAGCACTAAAGCGAGGGAAAGCGCAGACTGTGAGATTATTAAGGTTTTTGATTTAGATTTAGCTATCCATTCCATTTCATTTTGAGGAATCCCCTCCTATGGCTGGGTGTAAGCACGATTTAACGGCGCTCTTTGAGCATTGAGCGCCCACTGGGCGCTCAACATGCTCGAATCTCGCAACCTTGGTACCTCGAAGTCATAGGACAGCTCTTATGCGAGCTGTCATGATGATCGGATGGTCTCCTCCTTCATTCACTCGCCAGAGGTTAGCTCATCATAACCAGCGTCTACCTACGATCTCGGTGACCGATTCAAGTATGAGATACCTCCGGACCTTCCCGAGAAAACTCTTAAAAGCTCGTTCCACGTTACTCCCTTTAAGTGCCGAGATCTCCCAAACATCTGCTCTTATTCCCAGCAGGGGTACCATCTGCTTGGGGTCTCTGGCTATTGGGAGGTCGTGCTTATTAGAGAAAATAACCATGGGAAATCCGGATCCCAAGACTTCCTTAGCTTCTTGATACTGCTCCATGGCATAAACTAGATGAGCAGGTTGAGTGGCATCTATCAGAAGTATGACAGCGTTCTTACCCCTCAATAAGGCTTTCCTAGCTCCTGAAAAGGCTATCTGTCCCGGAGTTCCGGTTATGGTGACCTTCCATATCTCGTTCGAGGGGTCCACGAGATCTATCTGATCCCTCCTGTATATCCTGTCCTCAGTAGCGTCCCAGAGGACTATGCCGTAGTCGAAGCCAACGGTGGTTGAGAAGGTGCCCTTGGAGTAGTCCATCCTGACGGCCCAAGGATCGAGCCTCCTTATCAGCGTCGATTTACCGGCCTGATGGGGTCCTATCACCACGATCTTCATCTTCTTCATGGCGGGGCCCTCCAGCTCTCTAGATCTCTATCACCTCCTCCTCAGGGCCATCACCAAGAGAATAGCCACTAGAACGCCAATAACCCCCAAACCGATCAGTCGAACATCCATTGATGGACTCTCTTGGGATACGGGAGTAACCGTTACCGTGATTACCTTGGTCAGGGTGATGTTCCTAGTCAGGGTGGCTGTTTTTGTGAGGTTTTGGATCACCGTCCTGAGGATCGTGAGGGTAGTTATGTTAATCTGAGTGTACGTTGTCGTCTCCGTTGCAGTAACCGTCTGGGTTACAGTTTGAAGGTATTCCAAGGCTTTAGTCACTGTCTCCGTCAGGGTGACTGTGGTAACGTTTGTGATGGTCTGAGGGACCGGTACCACGATCGAGAAGTGCTCCGTGTCAGCATCGAACCATCCAGAGGATGAATCCTTCATCTTCAAAATGGCGGTGTATGAATAAGTTCCGGGGTCTGTTGGTCTCTCGAAGTGCAGAGTTATCGTCTTCTCCTCTGATATGGCCCCCACCGAGTACCTGATGGATTCCGCGAGGTACTCGCCAGTCGAGTCGTCCCTTATAAGTACCACGTAATAGCCAGGAGAGTCAAACTGGACCTTAACTCCGATTTCGACGGTGACTTTAACAGCCGTCTCGTTGGTGGGGGTTTCCTCCGTGCTTATACCAGTTATCCATCCCTCCGTAGCAAAGCTCCTCACTAGAGGGATGCATAGGATTACTAATAGAACCACCAAGCCCAACTTCAAGTGCGACGGTGGAATTTTCATTTTCACTCATTGTGATATGTATGATGCTTAAAAGGGTAAAACGCGGAAGTAAAGGGTCCACCCAATCCCATCTAATTTTTACCGTTGGACAGGAACAGAAAGAATTGTAAGTTAGGGATATATTGGAGGTGTTCCATACTGACGGGAAAGGGGGCTGCGAAAAGTGGAAAGTGCCATAGCTCTACTATTCTTTGCCATCATAATACTGCTCATGATCGGCTTGGTCGTCCAGATACAGACAGATTTCCTCTCTCTTTCAAATAATGTGCAGAAGATCCTAGCCCTTGAGAGGGAAAGGGCGAAGGAAAACGCTGAGATAAATTGGATGGGGAGATATGACGTTACATTGAGGAATCTCGGCACCAATACCAGCGTAAGGTACATCTACATTTACGTCAACGGCTCAAGGGTGCCGAACTTCCGCTTGAAAGTAGAAGATCTGGTAGCTATCGTCAATGGTACCCTGAGACCTCACTACTACTCAGAAGGCCTTCTACTGGGTCCTAACGTCAGGGTGAGATTAAACTTAGAGCAGTTCGGGCACTGGAGGATTCTCTACAATCTGGAGCAGATAGCTAGTGGTTCTTCCTCTTTGCTGCAGGTCCCCATTCCCTCAGATACGGATCCCTCCAAATACTTCCCTGACGAGCAGTTCCTGAACGCAAGCTGGTTAGACTTCGGGGCTGATGGTTACGCGCTGTATAGGAATCTGTCTGCCGTCACAAGGCCAAGGGTGGACACAGGGCTCTCGTCTGGAGAGAATTGGACCGTCTGTCTCTGGCTTAAGATCATAGATCACAAGAACTGGGGGAGCCCGTGGACGGTATTGGATATGGACTCTATTCAGATTATGGTGGATCCCAACTTCGATGGGGGGGAATATCACCCTAGGGTCTTCCTGAGGGTCGCTGGAACCGACCTAGTCCAAGGAACGGACTACGCGAATGCCACCAACTGGAACCATTACTGCCTCGTCTCCAATGGTACTCACATGCTCTTCTACGTGAACGGTAGAGTGGTGGACATGAAGAGCCAGCCCTCTCCTTTGAGTGTCTCTTACATCCAGTTACCTCACCAGCAGTATGAAAAGGCTGAGGTGGCTGCGTTCGACGATCTTTACATCGCTAGGAGATACCTCGAACCCAGCGCGGTGAGGGCCCTAGCCGCTAACGCGATATTCGATCCAGGAGTGCCGTACATATACTTCTCCTTCGATAGGCTCCCTAATATCATCACTAGGATCGATCTAGTGACCGATCTCGGCGTGATATTCGCTTCCAGTACCCCTCAGAGTTTAATACCTGGGTAGCGAACAGCACTCGCTGAGCGACATTTTTTTCATGAGGGAGCCGCCTCCTGTGATTTTGGAGCTAAATAATGGATGAGAAGGTTAATAAGAGTTACCGAGCGCACGAGCGCGGAGATGGAAATGAAAGCCCTGAGGAGGAATTTGGATGGAAGATTTTGGAAAAGGATTATCCTTATTCTGACATTATCGATCCTTATAGTCCCGGTTCTTCCAGTATACAGCAATCCGTTGCACCCATTCTGGAGCATCTTCACCTACGAGGTTCACGAGGGTGATATAGGCTGCCCAGCTTCCCCGGCATGTCACTGTAGCAAGGACCTAGATGTGGATCTGCTCATATCTCACCACGGTCTCAGGTTTGACGTCGAGTCCGGATTGAGGGCCAGCTGCTGTGGATGGGATGCTAGAGATATGGACGTACCAGTTACAGCGGAGGCGTTCATTGGAGCGATAGACTCCAACTATATCAAGCACCTCTATAACAAGTACGAGTTCCTGTTCCGCCCAGGATGGGAGGACCACGTCCTGAATCGCGAGCCATTCAGGGCATTCGCGATAGGGCACTCCCTGCTGAAGGCTGCCCCTACATTCGCCACCTTCAATGTGAGCCAGTGCTTCGGGAATGTCTGCGGACCATTCAAGATAACGGCTGAGGTGGAGGAAGGAGGGTGCTGCGGAGGCAGGTACGCCAATGTGTCGGTGTGGTTCAACAACTACGGCAAGTGGGAGCTCCTCCGCACGGAGAAATTCCACCTCTTCGGGCACTGCGGACACTGCGGTAGCTGCTCCTCCAGCGACGTGGTATCGGGCTTCTTCCCACACCTGAATGTCAACGGGATAGCTTACAGCTTCGCGTTCTTCTACTTCAACGTGACCTCCAACAGGTTCCTGACACATGAGGAGGCTATGAATTACTGTCACTGCAACCCGACCACCACTAGGATATCGATGATGCTCACCCCGTGCCCAGCGTACAGGTATGGAAGCGTGGCCTACGAGAGGAAGAGATCTTGGGACACCGATGAGGGACACATGTTCAGGTACTTCTACTCCAACGTCACCACTTGGGGATGGAGGTGGTGGCATCACTACTTCCGCTGGTTCCTCTTCTCTAACGATCTGGTGTACAAAGACTCCTTCGTCTATCCGAGCTTGGATGACGCTCCTATCAGGGAGATAGATTCGGAGAGTGTGACGGATCACCTGACCTTCTACCACAGGAGCGTCGAGGCCACGGCCTCCGCTAGCGTGGAGGATGTGCTCTTCTACAACGAGGACCTCCCTGTGTTCATCGCATCCCTCAATACCACCGATGGTATGGAAAGGAAGATCGTCTACGGTCCCGTCCTGAGGCCGACCATCCTCAATTACACCATTGAGACGATCGGGCCGAAGAGATACCATGTGAAGCTCTGGGTGGATCCGAACATCGTGTGGGAGAACAACTTCACCAAGGCTAAGCTACTTGTGATCTCCTCGTTTGAGAAGGAGAGAGACATAGATGAGATGATATGGCACTCTTACGCTGGCTCCCTCTTCAAGTTCACCGTATCTGATGAGTACGAGCTGCCGGGCCACTTGGTGGAGAGCGGGCATGGATGGGGATGTGGATGCCATCACAGCTACCACAACGTCTACGTCTTCGAGGGGACCATCGACCTGAATGGTAAAGATTTCAGCGGCATAGCGCTGCTGGCCTACAACAATCTGCTCTACTCGGATGCGATAGTGCTGTTCACCAAGCCCGACCACAAGGTCACGCCTGTGATAAAGGTCCTCGACAACGAGACGAGCGAAGTCATCCCCAGCGCAACTGTCATTATAGGCTCCCCAGATGTCAGACTTGAAGGTACCACAGATGGAACAGGTATGTGGCAGCCCGACCATCCCATAGACCCCGGACTCTACTGGGTTTACACCTACAAGGAGGGCTACCTACCGAGGAATGAGACTATACTCATAGACCACTCCGGGATCTATGAGATGAGGCTTCAGAGGGCTGAGGGAGTGCTCACGGTGCATGTCGTGGACAACGAGACTTCTGGACCTATAGATCAGGCTTACGTCGTCATGACCAAGGAATCTGATGGGATGAGCGCTTTCTCCTACACCGATGCGAATGGTACGGCTTACTTCTCCTCCGATGAGGGGACCTGGCTGATCACCGCATCTAAGGAGGGTTACTTCCCGTCCAATTTGACCATAGCCCTGACCTCCGACAACCTCACCTCCGAAGTGACCCTGCGCCTCGTGAGGAACCCGAACGCCACTACCGAGATCACCGCTGGTGCGAATTACAACACCAGAGTGATACTTGGCGGATGGCTTGACGTGGAGCTTCCGGGCAACTTTAGTGGGACCTACATAATCGTCTCCAAGTACGCGAAGTACTGGAACGGCTCCACCTACGTGACCGGCCTGCCGATGGTGTACAACGAGGTGGAGAACAAGACCTACGTGGATACCAGCGGAGGTAAGGGTCTGCAGTTCTTCCCGCTGTACGATCTGCTGGAGCATCCCGGCGAGGCCATGTCCCTCATAGGCAACAACGTGACCATAGAGCTCGTGAGGACTGATGGCTACACTGTGAGGGTCAACGCTAGGGTTGGAACGCTGAGATTCGACGATGTGCAGGTATCAGGTACCACCGTGACCGGTAGGCTAGTGTGGGACGATGGAACGGAGTTCAGGCCGCAGAACGAGTGGGAGTTCGTGCAGGTAGTGGTGGCTGAGACGGGCGATGCGGTGATAGTCAGTCCTGACGGGACGTTCACGCTGCATCTGAGCCACGAGCTGAGTTCATTCACCCTCAACGTGTTCTTCAAGGGACGCGGTGGGGTGGAGAGCTACCAGGTTCCCTTCTCGGGGAGCTACGTGTGGAAGGGCTAGGGGACTTAGGTGGACAGCGCCATCGGCCTCATCTTCTTTGTTTTTTTGACAGTGATAGCTCTCTCCTTCTTCCTTAGCGCGCAGACTTCCGCGAGTCAGTCAGTGGTCAAGATGAGGAAGAAACTGGAGATGGAGAGGGAGAGATCCAAAGAGAGCGTTCTCATAAGATGGTTAGACAGGTATAGCCTCCTGGTAGTTAATAGGGGAAGATCTACGGTGTTAAGGTATCTCTACGTCCACATCAACGGATCAAGGACACCCACCTTCTTCAAGGAACTCTCGATAAACGACACTAACCTTCCCGCTGGCACATGGACCGGTCCGGGGGTTCCGCTCGGGGAAGGTGAATCCGTGAAGGTGAGCCTCTTGGAGTACGTAAGGCCCCATCTAGAGTGTGATCAGCCCGATTGCACAGGGTTCGTCACCATTTATGATGATAGGGGTGTGGGGGATCTCAGGTGGGGGAACAACCCCATCGCAGCTAGGCTGGAGGCGGGGCTGAGGGGCTTCTCTCTGCACGTGGATCTAAATTACGATAACTGGGGAGTGGGTCACTTCCAGCTCCCCTCGAGTTACAACTACACCGGATGCTCCTGGATCATGGTCAGGAATCCCAAGGGATCGGGATCTCCTTGGCTCCTGCTGAAGCTTCAGGATTTCGAGTTTTGGGTGGACCCGCACTCAGGTAGTCCCAGAATCATCGCGAAGATAACCAACGGGATGGAACTGGATCAGCCCGATGAGAGAGTAGCGGCTCCGGATGAATGGAACCACTACTGCGTGACCACGAGGAGGTACTGGAATGGCACTAACTGGATCAGTGAGTTCTACTTCCTCGTCAACGGGCGAATTGTGGACTTCGAATCCGAGATAGATAGCGGCTTCCAGCCCAATCTGAACCAGATAAATCTTCCTCAGAGCACCAGCATGGCCGATGATGCTTGGTTTGATGAGATATTCGCTGCACCCACGTATCTCACTCCCCCTCAGGTGAGGAAGCTCTCCTTCGGGGATCTGCCTGAGGGTCTGAGCCCTGCCACTTACTCTAGGTTTTCCTTCGAGGATGCGAGGAACAAGATAACGGCTGTGGAGATAGTTACTGATCTCGGCAGGGTCTTCTCGTCCGAGTTCATGGAGGGATCTCCCGGTTTACCGTGAGGGGGGTGTGCTTATGTTAGGGATCGGGAAGTTGAGGTTTCCTCTCAGGGGAATTTCCCTGAATCTGAATATGGTCAGCGTCATAGAGGGGTTGGAATCGGTCGATCTGGAGAGCAAGAAGGAAAGAAGGAGAAAGGAACAGGAAGAGCTTAAGATACCAATCATAGGTAAGGAGATCTACGTAACCAGGGAGGAAGTTCCTCCTGGTAGGGAACTGATGAGGGCCGAGGGGACGGGCTTCACCAACGTCCTAGTGAGGGAGTCTGATGGAAGCTACAGGTACGTGGTCAACGAGTGGATGCTCACCAAGAACGACAAGAAACTGATCAACCTCATACTTTCGGACGTGATGATGTTCCAAGAGCAGTACTACGACAAACTCGTGGCTGGTAGGCTTGAGGAGGTTATACAGGACATAGTCAGGAAGTACAGGCTTGAGACCGAGTTCAACCTGAGGAAAGATGTGGTCATGTACTACGTGCTGAGGGACACCATAGGCTTCGGCATGATCCAGCCCCTCATATACGATTGGAACATAACTGACATCGATGTTAAGGGAACGGAGCCTGTCAGGGTGAAGATGAGGCGCTTCGCGGGCAGGTGGATAAACACCAACGTCAGGTTCCCGACGGAGATAGCTCTTAGGAGGTTCACCTCTAGGATCGCCTCGCTCTACGGGAGGGGTATAAGCGAGGCCACCCCGCTCGTCTCCTTCATGTACAAGAGCAAGGACGGGAGCCTCAGATTCAGAGTGGCTGCGAGCTTCGGCGGGGTTAAGAGCGAGCAGACCACTGTGCAGATAAGGAAGTTCCCCGCTAAACCGTTCCTATTCAATGACCTGATAAAGTTCGGGTCCCTCTCACCCGAGGCAGCCGTGGCCATATGGATGATGGTCGACCACAAGGGCAAGGTCGCCTACTCGGGCCCAGTGGGTACGGGCAAGACCACCCTCCTCAACGCCGCCCTGGCCATGTTCGATCCGAGAAAGAAGCTGGTAACAATAGAGGACATTGAGGAGCTCGCTCTGAGGTTCAAGGGTAACAGTTGGGTCCCCTACTACGCTAGGGGAGGGGAATTCTACGAGATAGTGAAGTTCGCCCTCAGAATCACCCCCGACCTCCTGATACTGGCTGAGGTCTTGGGAAGGGAGCTGGGGGATGTGATCGCTTCTCAGACCGGTCACGGGCTGGCCTTCACCATACACGCCAACACGGTGGAGGAATTCAAGCTGAGGGTCAGGATGCTCCTCAGGATGTACTACGGAGAGAACGCCAGTGAGGAGCTGATCAATTCGGTGATGAGGGAGCTCTGGTCCCTCCTCTTCCTGAATATAAAGGAGGACAGGAGGGTCTTGGACCAGATCTACATGGTAGACATAAGCACGGGTGATATGATACGTGTGTACCAGCACCCCACCGACTTCGATCTGGACAGGTTCCTGTGGCAGCTGCACTCCAGAACCAACGTACCCGTCAGCGATCTCAGGGATGAGTTCGAGGACAGGCTGGACTTCCTACTCACTCACATGGACTTAGAGCTGGAGGACTTCTACAGGGAGCTGGTCAGGTGGTATTACAGGAGGTGAGCCCTTGGAGATAACACTAGAGACCATATCCCTCATCGTGATAGCTCTTACGTCAATCATCGTAGTGGGATCCATAGTGTTTGAGGTCCTCCCCACCCAAATGAAGATCATGGAGCCGGGTATAATGGTTAGAGTCGAGGACTCTGAATTCTCACAGAATAGAACTTGGTTCATCATTTCTATTACATCAGATAGCGAAATTCAGAATATTACGGTTATGAAAACTAATGGATCTCCATGCAATGTGAGCGAGATCTCATACACAGAGAGGACCGTCAAGTTGTTCGGCTACTGTGACGGGAATCTCAGAGGAGATGTTGTAATCATAGCCGTGAATGTTGGAAAGCACGTGTTCCAGTACAACGTGGGCCTTTGAACATCCCTGAAATTTTTGAATCTTAGCCATTAGAACTGATTATATTGTGCATTCAACCAGTCACTAATTAATCTATATAATTGGGTTTACCATAAAGACATGATTGCGTGGAGAGCCTCTGTTCTCTTTTTTCCTACAAATTTTCCAGATCTAAACTGTCTTTAAAGAAAAATAAGGGACGTCGGCGATTGCTCTAGGAAAAGAAAGGCTATCTTTTTATTTGGATGGCAGATGATAAAGGAGGGTGTATAGTCCTTGCAGATAACCGTGGAAAAGGTCGTGTGGATCGCCTTGGTACTGGTGGTTGTGGCAGTCGTGGGTCTCTTCCTGATGGGTCAGGTGCTCACTGGAGCTCAGCAGGTCGGGCAGAGGTTCTATGTTAGGCTGATAAACAGCCAGTACTCCGATGCTGACTCCTCCTACGTCATCAGCTTCAGAATAGTGAACACCGGTGAAGGAGGAAACACGCTGACTGGTATAGACCTCTCTCCCGTCGGGTTCGGCTCTGGCGCTTCCGTGACTCCAATAAGTCCCGCTGACCTCACCACTCTGAACATACCGCCGAAGGGTACAATGGATATCACTGTGAAGGTCTCTGGAGGGTACGTCTCTGGAAGCAAATCCTTGGTGATAACTGCTACTTTCAGTGATGGAACGACCGCTGCCCAGACTATAGAGATTCCGTAAGGGGACCTCCCCTTGGAACTCTCTTTTTCCAAGCTCGCTATGGTAGGTATAGTTTTGGTTGCCTTAGCTATAGTCTCTACTGCTTTTATCAAGGCATACAGCCAGTATTCCGAGGCCCACACATACATAAGCAGGCTCTCATCCAAGGCTTCCAGCAAATCCATAGCGGTCGTGGCCTGCTATACCAACACCACCTACCGCTTGAGCGGGGGAAGCCTCGTCCCCGATCACAATTACACTGCCATACACTTCTACAACTACGGAGACTGGGTTTACACCGACAGGATATCCGTGTTCTACAGTGAAACCGGGGAGAACCTCACGATCTACTACAATGGAACCAAGTACTCAGAGGTGAACGGAACTGTCATATCGTTCCCAGCGAAGGAATTGGTTGAAGTGGATGTCAACCTAACAGATCTCCCCTCCATATCCTCCTACCCATCAGAGGACTACTACCTCGTGATAATGTGGTTGGAGTCTGGTGATGTAGAAGTTGTTAGATGCTATAGCCCTTGAGCTTGAAAAGAGGGGAGTATATAACGCTAAGGAGAGGCTCGAGGGGGCCATAAAGAAGGTAATCGCCTCCTCACTGCTACTCGGAGTGCTCGCTTACGTAACGGGCTATTACGTTGTGCTCGTCCTCATCCCTCTCTTCGCCATCATGCTCCTTTACGGTCTCTTCACCACGGGGAGGGATTACGGGCTCGTGAACAGAGAGACTGTGCTCTTCGCGTTGCATGGCTTCATACTAGCCAACGCAGGTTTCGATGTCACGGGCATATTTGACCAGTTCGCCCGAATGAGGGAATATGAGGGGAGCTATGTCTTCAGGAAGATCATGGGTTACTTCTACTTTATGGGCATGGACCTGAGGGAAGCTATCAATAGGGTTCTCCAAGAGGAAAAGAGACTGGGAGTGAGCTTCAAGAGCTTCCTGACGAGCATATACAACGGGATGACAACGGGAATTGATACCAAGGGGATTTTCAGTATGGTTATACAGCAGGAGATCATAGACAGTCAGAGGAATATTGAGACATTCGAACGGTTCATAAACTCCTTCCTGAGCGGTCTCATGCCCTTCATCATAATGACCCCCCTCATGCTGGTTCTCCTCGGTGGAGTGGCCAACATGCCCTTCGTCGAGTACTTATTCATCAACCTCGCCCTAGGGCTTGGTGTCGGGCTCATACTCCTGTTCTCAGAGAACAAGTTCCTGTACTACCCCGAGCAAATAATGTTCAGTGGGAAGTTGTTCTTCATCCAGCTGATTTTCGCCGCTCTGGTCTCTGTAGCTGGTTACTTCATAATCGGCACTTACTCCCTGTTCTTGGGGGTCCTGACCTTTTTCATCGTAGGATATCTAGCTACTAAGGAGTACATTGGGCTGAGAAAGGACACCTACACGTTCCTTCCGGTTTTCCTAGCCGATTTGGGAGGGAGGATAAGTATAGGGCAGACATTCACCGAGGCTGTGACCTCGATGCCCCTAGACATTTACGGGAGGTTCTCGAAGGTCCTCAAATTCAGCCTAGGTAACCTAGTTAATGTGGGGGAGATACCTGAGAAGAAGGACTTCGAGAGGATTTACGTTTACAAGATATATAAGAAGCTGATAACGGATCTCCAGAAGGGAATCTACGGATACGAAGCGCTTCTTAACGTCAGAACGATAATAGCTCTCATGTCCACCGTTTACGAAAAGATAAGGGGTACTCTCTCCATGAACAGCTTTCTGATGGCAGTTAGTCTCTCTTTCAGCATGCTCTTCGTTGACCTCATGGCCTTCCTAGGTGAGAAGGTGTCCGAATCCATGGCTCAGGTCCAACACGCGGGAACCCAGATAGCCACGGGGATGCAGGGTATGTTGATGCTGCTCTCCTTCCTCAAGGCGAAGACGTGGATAATCGATGTTTACTTTCTATTCGCCGTTATGTTCATCTTCATATTCGGGATCTTCACAAGCAGCGTCTCAGATGGTACTAGGCATGGAAACATTCAGAGTATATTATACGCGATAGTCTCGATGATAATGATAGTGGTTATTCATTCGCTGGTCTCCCCGGCACTCTTCGCGCTCTATCGCTGATCTCCAATGGGAGGTTCAAAATGGAGACCGCGGAGAATGTGAGCTGGATAGCGATTGTCCTCGCTATTTCGATCGTTGTAGGTCTCTTCATAGCGTATCAGACCACTATTTCCGCTAGAGAGCTGGAAGAGGACATTTACGTGAGGATACTGAGATCTGAGTATCTCCCTGAGCCACCCTTTAACCTCGCGAGCGATGCTATCTATAGCTTTTCATATCCTACATCTCTATACGGCTACCTAAGGGATCCAACGGGTGGATACGCCATAGATCTCAGGATTAGTAACGCAGGTAGCTCCCCCATAGTTAAGCTTCAATTCAAGACCCTAGGCTTCGGGCGGGGAGAGGTGTACCTCATCACAGGAGAGAATGTGACGGGTGGTTATCAACTAGATGCCCCTCTTGACCCTAAGGAAAGCTTGGAGCTCTCCCTTTTCATTCCTTCCGAGTACGTACCCAGCGGTAAGATCCTGGTGGTAGGGGGTACCCTAGATAATGGGAAAATTGTCTCCAAAAGCGTTGAAGTTCCTTGATTTCAGGGGAGGATCAGTTCTTCCCCATCTACTTTGAGTCTAGATCTTCCTGCCTCAGTGATCAGTAGGTAGCTGCCAGGGTTGAATATGATCGAACCTCCTGCTCCTGCTATTAACTCTCCTCCGGTGGGCAGTTGAAGGAGGTATATCGAGAGATCGCCTTTGTAGAGTACCTTTCCCCTTAAATTGAGACCTATTTCCTGCATCTCCTCTCTAACGCTACTGACCTCCAAGTAGGTGGGGAGGGCCCCCTCCCCACAGGGAAGCACGAGCGTCCTCCCGCCGAGCTCCAAGTCGCATCTGTTGTGTACTATGAGGATAGGGTTTGATTTGGGTATCGGGACACCACTCAATTTGATGGAGATCGCCTCTTCGCAGACGATCAATCTGACCTCGGGACGGAGGGTAGGTAGGGAGGAGACCATCATTATTGAGGCGCAGGTAGAGGAACATCCCATCGGTAGCACCTCGACGCGGTAACCCGAGGAGGTAAGCGTGCATTTGGGTTTGGGTCTAAAAGAAAGGTCAGCCCTCAAACGGATGATGCTAGCTTTCTTCTCATCCAAGATATCCACCTTGACTCCTTTCTCTCGGCCAATCTCTCCGATATGGACTTAGCGAGGATGCTTCTCCTTACCTCCTTGAGAAACTGGAGAAAGCTTTCCTCCACATTGGTCCCCTTCAGCGCGGATATCGGGACGACTCTGCACCTTATGCCCAAGAGGGAGGCTATCGTCTCGGCACTCTTAGCATGTGGAAGGTCTTGCTTATTAGCGAGTATTATGAGAGGCACGGAACCAGCAGACTCCCTCGCCTCCTGATACTGGCTCAACGCGTAGACCATCTGAACTGGACGTGCGCTGTCGATCACGAGCATCACCCCATCCTTACCCTTAGCCAGCACCTTCCTCACAGGGGCGAAGGCTATCTGTCCCGGAGTTCCGGTTATGGTGACCTTCCATATCTCGTTCGAGGGGTCCACGAGATCTATCTGATCCCTCCTGTATATCCTGTCCTCAGTAGCGTCCCAGAGGACTATGCCGTAGTCGAAGCCAACGGTGGTTGAGAAGGTGCCCTTGGAGTAGTCCATCCTGACGGCCCAAGGATCGAGCCTATGAATCAAGGTGGACTTGCCAGCTTGGTGCGGGCCCATCACCACCAGTCTCATCTTTCTCATCGGGCACCCCACCACCCTTGAGAACGTTCAGGGCCCTTTCTATGCCTTCCTCAACCTCCCTTTGCAGCTTCTCTCTATCTTCACCCCCATAGTTGGGATCCATCAGGAGGGCTAGCTTCCTCTCCAAGGAGTTTAAGTATTGCTCGCTTATCCCCGCCTTCTGGAATATGGGTTTCATGTCCTCGTAGGTGTCCTTCAGGAACTCGAATTTCATTCTGAGCTTTCTTAGTTCGGAACTGGGAGCTCTGGGGAGTATCTTCCCATCGGAGATTGTGGTAAGCCCCTCCTCCTCCAAGTTAGAAAGGAACCACTCTCTCCACATCTCCGGTATGAATGAGAGTTCCCCTATCTCAAGGTAGCCCTTTTCCTCCAGTTGTTCTTTCACGTACTCCCTCCATCTCGGATAGAGGGAGAGCAGCTCCTCCATTAGACCTGGTAGAGAGTAAGCCGTGCTTGGGAGTCCTCTAGAGAGTCTGAAGGCCCTGAGAGTCTCTATTAGGCTCTTCAGGAAGTCGGACTCTGTTCTGTAGGACAGCTTCTCCGGCTGGAACTTGATCTCGTCAGTGAAGTGATCCAGCTCGCTGCTGAGCTCTTTGAGGGCATTCACCGTGTCTCCAAGCCTTGAAACCTCGTACCTCAGGCTGGCTATCTCCTCGGGCATGGAGATGATGCAGGGGAGCCTCGGTGAGCTCAGTCCTATCATCGATATGGCCTCCGTGAGATGGGGCATCTTCCGGCTGATCTTATCCAAGACCTCCCTCTTGACCGCCTCAAGCTCGGACCTCAAGTTCAGCAGTCTAATGGAAGTAGAGAGGAGGGTTTCCGAGTCGTCGGATAGCCTTCTTATTATCTTAAGGAGACTAGTTACCCCGTAAGACTCCTTCCCGAAGTTAGAAGAGAGCCAGCTTAGGATCTGATCCTTGAGGGATGATACCTCAGAGAGGAGGAGGAAGGTGCACCCTCTCAGCTCTAGCTCCTTCCTGTTGTCTTCCATCCTCGCCAAGGCTTCGAGTATCTCGTTGAGTAAATCGTCTGTTATCAGCACGGCCTCCTCGCCCCTTCTCACTTGGCCTTGAGACTTGGTCCCATCCACAGCCCTTTCTAACTCGGGCTTAATCTTATTCCAAATTTTCTTGGCTATCTCTAGATCCTGAAGGCTTTTTATTCCTTCTATCTCAGCCTTGAGTGTTCCATCCCTGATCTCAAGGGATTCTAGGGTCTTGAGGAGTACACCCCTCACGGCTTCTAAGAGACGAGCCTCTGTCTCCTTAAGCTCCTCCTCGGTAGATACAAGTATCTCTCTTAGCTTCTTAGCCTTAGACTTCTTCCTGAAGAAACTCCTCATGTAGGACTTGTCAACGGAAAGATTCACTAGGGACGTGAGGACGAAGTTCCTGACTATACTGACCTTGTGGGAGATCTCCTTAGAGACATCGGCCATTCCTCCTAGGCTGGAGATCTCCTTAAGCGCATCCTCCAAGGATCGGCACCTGCTGAGGACCCTCACAATCACATCTAGAACTCCGTCCTTCCTCAACAGGTTAACGAACTTATTTATCCTCTCGGGGGGAAGGCCAGAATTCCTCAGGTGATTGAGTATCTCCTCCAAGGTCTTCGGTTCCATCCATTATCAGGGAGTCGTGGTCCACCCAAAATATAAATGCATCCTAGTGTCCCTTACGCATGATGTTGGAAAGATATTTGGAGGAAGATGAAGCGAAAAGGTTGGAAATGAAGTTACTCATTCTCTCACTCTATGAGGACGTTTATTATGTGGTGAATGACCTCAGGAGAGCTGACAGCCTCCTCAAGGCCTCGAGCCCCCTTCTCAGGAGGAGCTTCGACAGAGAGCTCAATGAACTAGAGAGGGAGGTGTCCCTCCTGATAAATGGAATGAGCAGAGTTCTCGATCGAGCCGAGGGGGAACTTCCGAAGAGGGAGGAGATGAGAAGGCTCAGGGAAGATATCAGGAGGATGAGGAATAGGATAGGCGACCTACTCACCCAGATAGAGCGAGAGATAGAGCTTGCGACGTCCGTTTTAGGAGAGGTGCTCAGGAGGATGCCGGATGCAGGAGCCGAGATAAGGTTCCTAGCAGCGAGGGTAAACGAGGCACCAGCCAAGCTCAGTTACATGCCAAGCAACTATTTGGAGATGCTGGTGGACCTGATGAGGGACATGCTTCCTCCCTACGACGGGGATGTTGAGTCCATAGCCGACAAGCTCGATGAGATAGGTGAGGTACTTAGGGAGGTCTACAGCGACTTCGAGGAGAGGGAGATCGCTAACAAGATCAAGGACCTCATGGAGATCCTCGGATACCTCAGGTTCTTGGTGGGGAAGTACAGGCAGTTGGCTCCTGGAGTGGCTAGGTACCTTGATGAGCTGAGGAGCAGCTCAGTCATCTTCCCGCGCGGTGGTGAATGATGCCCGAGCTGACTAAGGAATTCAGGGCCATACTTGAGAGGTTCGCGGACGATGCGGGGGAGGACTTGCTCTTTATAGGGCTGTTCACTCCCGACGGGATATCTCTCTACGATTCCCTCTCCGAGGAGATGGTTAAGGATTTCTTCCTTGCCTCAAGCGCAGCCATAGTCGAGATATCCCGGTCTCTCTCAGAACACGCTGGCTTGGGAAGCTTCAATATGTGCCTTCTGAGATCTGAGAACGGTTGCATGGTGCTTGCCACAGTAGGGAAGGATGTCTACCTGGGGCTTGGAGTGAGGGATTACAATGACATGAAGGAGAAGATAGACTACCTGATATCGGAGCTCAGGTCGTACCTTGGAGGCGATGGGTCGGAGATTAATTAAAAATATTTTACAAAAAGAGCTGCCTACCCTAGAAAAACTATTTTAGAATATCACTCCACAGTATCCCGATGCCCTTCGGAAGACTCATCTCAAATCTGCTGGGCCTCTTCAGGAGGTCAGCAACTCTGGTCATTCTGGGACTTGATGGGGCCGGTAAGACCACCCTACTGAACTACTTAAGGAAGGGAGAGCCTGGATCGACGATACCGACGGTGGGAGCGAACTACGAGAGGCTCAGAGTCAGGAACCTCGAATTTAATGTATGGGATCTTGGAGGACAGAGGTCCCTCCGAAGGATCTGGGCTGAGTACGCAGAGAAGGCAGATGCCATAATATTCGTCATCGACTCCGCCGATAGAGAGAGATTTGATGAGGCAAAGGCGGAGCTCTGGAACGTTATCTCGATGATGAAGAGGAACATCCCCCTTCTAGTGCTGGCCAACAAGGCGGATCTGGAGGATGCTGCCACGGTCATGGAGGTGATAGACTACTTCGACCTGACCAAGCTGGAAGGGATACCTTGGCAGGTGGTATGGACCAGCGCCCTTACGGGCTTTGGATTGTTTGAGGCGTTCGCTTGGCTCTACGAGCAGCTCACCGGTGGAGAAGTCATTCATCCAATGAGGATCGAGGAGCTCGTGATCCTCGACGAGCATGGCAACCCTCTGGTGTCGACATCTTCATCTAGGAGCCTCACTCTGAGCGCGTTTCTATCCCTCACTAAGAACTACACGGAGGATGCCTTGAGGGACATCCCCCAGTCCATAGAAATGAAGGACAGGAAGATCGTGATAGCCTACAAGAAGGGGCTGCTTGCAGCTGCCTTGATACCAAAGAGGTCCCCAGAGAGCAAAGTCAGGGCCCTTTTAATGGATGTGATCAACAGCATATCGAAGACCAAGGACTACAGTAAAGTGAAGGACATTCTTATTGACATGATGGCCAGGTACGCCGAGTGACCAACGAGTATTTCTAAGCCCTCGCTCTCCTGAAACATCTGTGATCTGACACGCTGGTATCCTTTTATTATTCCAGAGTAGTTGAGAGTGGAGGATTATGGGGCTTGAGTATCTACTGCTCGCCTCGCTCGAGCCGGGAGGTCTAGAGATCATTGCTGGCTATCCAAAGAGCTTCTCAGATGAGATGGGAACGGTCCCCCTTAGGTCCTTCCCATTCTCAGCTAAGGGAGGGGAGATCGTCAAGTTTGTCCATGGAGGGTTCTACTTCGTTGGTATAACCATGAGGCTGGAAGGAGAGAGGCCGCGAGCGGGGATAGCGTCCCTCCTAGCAGTTTCTAAGAATCAGGGTGATGTCTCGAGGCTGGAAGGTGGGCTGATTCAAGTCTACAGGCAGTTGAGCGAGAACAAGGCGCTGACTAAGGAACTCCTGAAGAGTATACTCCCAGACATATTCAGGACGCTTGAGAGCTATGAGGCCTCGGGAGAGGAGAAGAGATACGATCGGGGAATAGTAGATAAGGCCCTTGAGAGATCTAGGGGCCTCTTCTTCATGTAGGAGGTGATACTTTGGCTCCCCTGTTGTCCATCCTGATGAGTCCCTATCCCCTAGCCCATTTGGTGGGATTGGTATCCGAGATAGCGATCTCTCTTTACATATTCGCGGAGATACTCCGGACAAGAGAAAGGAGGTTACTCCTCTCTCTGAGCACATTCCTAGTCTTTGCCCTCTCAGAGTTCTCCTTGGTATTTTACTACTGGTTAAACAGGAGCGTCTTTCTGGTTTACGCCGAGACCACAGTGAAGATATTCAGCTGGTTCCTAGCTCTGAGCTTCCTCCTCCTATCATCCGCAGCAGTAGCTACGCTTGCGGTATACCTAATGGAGTTCAGGGTTTTCTACCTAGTTCCAACGATGATATTCCTCTTCGTCTTCTACGTGCTCTTCTACACGTATTACCTCTTCAGGGCCGTCTTCTTGGAATATGTAAGGTCTATTGATATTATGAGAGTGTCTGTAACCTTTGGAATCTCCATACTCTTCGTCATAGCCCTAGCTGGTGAGGTACTATTTGCCATGATATATAGGAGAACGAAGAGTCTGAGGGTCCTGAGCTTCATAATAGGGACGGCCATCATAGGATTCATTAACTTGGCAGGCGAGTTCCTCCTTGAGCTGGTTCCAATGGCGTTAATAGAGGAGCCCCTAGGGATCTATGAAACCTACCTCTCCCTCATGAAAGGATGGGCCTTGAACCTCCTCTACATGGCTGTCTCCTTAGTCTTGCTCTTGGGCCAGACCAAGATACTTGACGCTCTCGCTAGGTTCAGGGGTCTGAGAGTTAGGAGAGAAAAATCGTGGATAGAGAAGATGATGGAGGAGGTATGAGGGATCAGGGTACCGATACCAAGGGGAGTACCTCCTCCAACTCAACTTTTCTGTTGGAGTTAGAGTCCTTCCACTCTAGGACGATAAGCACCTTGCCGTTCACAACCTCCGGATGGTTGAGGAGGTAAAGCAGCGCCGCTCTGGTGCCGTACCTAGTCAATCCGGCGACTCTTATGGTGAGTTGGCCGCCCTCACACTTAAGGTATATTATGCCGTAGTCCTCAGAGCCGAAGCTCGCCCTGTACCTAGTCCCATTAACCCGCAGGATCAGGTCGCCCATCTCCACACCGTAACTGTGCCAGGGTTGCGGTCTCACTGCCTCCCTCCCTATTATGACCTTGCCCGCAACTCCCTCTCCGAATCCCGCTAGCAGGTCCTCGTTGTACAGCAGATCAGCGTACATACCGGAGTAAGCCATAGACTTCGGAAAGTCGCTGGGTAGGATGCACCCGGCCGGGGAACTTTCCCTTGCGGGAGATGGTGATCCAGTGGGTATTTTAGGGGGGCTCCTAGTACTACTTGAGGCCTTGACGAAGTGAGCAACGATCACATGATCCTTCTTGACCTGCAACCTGAGTACCCTGCTGTATACTTTGCGATGACCATCTAGCGTCCAGTGGTCGAACTTATATCCGGCGTTGGGAACGGCCCTCAGGACTATCCTCTTACCCTCTTTCATGGAGTGCTTTCCTTGGCCGAGGGGCTTCACCTCCCCCGCATAGGGAGGATCCACTTCGATGATCACCTCATGTAACTTCCTGAAGGTCGCGGTGGTCGGCTGAATAGTGACGGTTGGTATAGGTATTATCGTGATTGGAGGCTTGGGTATGGTCACGGTAGGCTCCGTCTTGGTTACAGTGATTATCGGTATCGGTACGGGGGTCGGCAGCTGTATTGGGGGAGGAAGTATGGTCGCAGTGGGAGGTTTAACGGGAGAAGCCGATGCCAGAGCGTAGCTCGACACCAGTAGCGCAGCGGCGAGGAAGACAGTGATCCTACTTAACTTCACTTTACTTCCCACCTCCTGAAAAAAATTATCGAGACAAGCTAAATAAATAATTTGCTCATCCAAGGCAGTTAAATATAAAACCGGCGTGAAAATCACGCTTTTTCACAAACATAGATTGAAATATCCGCTCGACAGTTCGGGATTAATGTTACATACCAATTAAAAATCGATGAGAGTATTACGCCGATTAGCCACTGTAGCTGTCATATATTTGCTCGACCTCTGAGAGATCAGTTCGCTGAAAAGTAGCTTCTAGCCCGCACAAAAAAGCTATATCTAACTCCGGTCTCTCTCCTAGGGTGTTTCCCTGGATCTCAAGTGGAGAAGCCGGATGGTAACGGAGGGGCCAGAGAGGGCCCCCCAGAGATCCTTGTTTAAGGCTGCAGGTCTTGATGATGAGGACCTCAGTAAGCCCCTCATAGGTATAGCTAACTCGTGGAATGAGATAGTTCCTGGCCACGTTCATTTAGATAGAGTGGCTGAGGCCGTGAAGCAGGGTGTGAGGGAAGCTGGTGGGACTCCTCTGGAGTTCAACACCATTGCGATATGCGACGGTATAGCTATGGGACACGAGGGCATGAAGGCTCCACTTCCCAGCCGCGAGTTGATAGCCGGTAGTGTTGAGCTGATGGCAAAGGCTCACGCTTTCGACGCCCTAGTGCTGGTAACCTCGTGTGACAAGATAACCCCGGGAATGCTCATGGCGGCAGCTAGGCTCAACATCCCTGCTGTCCTAGTCAATGGCGGGTGCATGTTGCCTGGAGTGGTGGATGGGAGGGAAATGGCGGTCAGCCACGTGTTCGAGGCCGTTGGTCAGTACAAAGCTGGGAAGATAAGTGAGGAAGAACTGAGGAGGATTGAATCCATGGCCGTCCCTGGCCCCGGATCCTGTGCGGGCCTTTACACGGCCAACACCATGGCCATAGCAGCCGAGGCTCTGGGTATGGCTCTTCCGTGGACATCCACCATACCAGCCGTCTCGGCGGAGAGGATCAGGGCTGGGAGAGCAGCTGGAAGGGCCGTGATGGATCTGTTGAGGAGGAGCATAAAGCCAAGGGATCTGATGACGAGGAAGGCCTTCGAGAATGCCATAAGGGTCGATGTGGCCCTAGGTGGATCCACTAACGCGGTGCTCCACCTGATGGCGATAGCCAAGGAGGCAGGAGTAGATCTCCCCTTAGAGCTCTTCGACGAGATAAGTAGAGAGACGCCCCACATCACCAACCTCAATCCTGCAGGCCCGCACTACGTCCGGGACCTCCACTACGCTGGCGGTGTGCCAGCTGTCTTCAAGGAGCTGGCCGAGCTGATGCACCTCGATCAGCTCACTGTCGCAGGGGAGACTTGGTCGGAAATAGTGAAGAGGGCCGAGATAAGAAATAGGAACGTGATAAGGCCTAAGAGCGATCCTTACCATGAGCAGGGTGGTCTAGCGATCCTCTGGGGATCATTGGCCCCGAGAGGAGCTGTGATAAAGCAGACCGCCGTCGACCCGGAGATGCTAGTCTTCAGGGGAAGAGCCAAGCCCTTTGACTCGGAAGAGGATGCTGTTCAGGCAATATTCGACGGGAGGATAGCAGAGGGCGATGTGGTGGTGATAAGGTACGAGGGACCGAAGGGGGGTCCCGGGATGAGGGAGATGCTCACGGCTACCGCAACTATAATGGGCATGGGACTCAAGAGGGTTGCCCTCATAACAGATGGGAGGTTCTCGGGGGCCACGAGGGGTCCAGCTATAGGACATGTCTCACCAGAAGCTGCTGAGGGTGGGCCAATAGCTTTAGTAGAGGAGGGTGACGAAATCCTCATAGATGTACCGAACAGGAGGCTCGACCTCTTGGTGGACGAAGACGAGCTGGAGGAGAGGAGAAAGAGGTGGACGCCACCTCCTCAAAAAGAGAGTGGGTTCCTAGCAATTTACTCCATGCTGGCAGCCTCAGCTGATGTCGGGGCCGTGATGAGACCTGATCTGAGCATCACTCGGTGAGCTCCTTAGGTACCTCTCCTTTTTTCAGCTTCCTCTTGAGATAGATCCTGAAGATTGTTATGTATGCTGTGTAGAAGAAGGTCCCGTACGCGAACCCTAAGAAAGCCAATCCCAGAAGTATCAGTAGGGCGCCCATCAATCCGTTGAAGGCCAAGGTGGGATATCCTAGGACTATCAGCATGGGCTCAGTGATCATTAGCCTAGCCAAGGGATAAGCCAAGAGCCAAGCTAGTGCAATCAATAAATAGGGGTGCCTGAGCCTCTCCGGAAGGGGAAGAGCCCCTACTATCCTATCGAGGTAGTATGAGAGGACGAGCAGGGGTAGGAAGCTAGCCAAGGTATAGGGAACCCCGTGGTATCCGCTCGATAGTACAGTAACCACGAGAAAGGCGATCATCGGTACTAGGGTACAGAGCAGACCTATCCACCTTACGTAGATGAATTTCGGGGGAGCCTTGTACATCCAGCGGACCTCCCCACCACACATAAAAAGGTAGATGGTGACTAATCACTCCAGTATCTCGTAGGGAGACTCTGTAGGCCATTTAGGTACTAAGGGGACCATCATTATACCGCCAACTGCCACATACCTGAGCACCTCCTTCCCGGTGTTGTGAATCCTGTGCCTCACACCCTCAGGCAGGAAAACTCCGTAACCGGCCTTCACCGGATACTTCTGGCCTTCTATTTCCACTTCTCCCTCCCCTTGCAGGATGTAGTAAACCTCCTCGCACCTATGCCTGTGCAAGGGGGTGTGATGGCCCGGATCTACCTCCACCACTCCCAGAATGAGGGTCTTGGGATCCGGATCCACGTTCTCCGGATATATTATCTTCAGGTCCCTCACGGGTTTCCTCTCACCAGCCCCCTTCTCCATGGGAGCGCCACCAGTAATCTCCTCAGGGCTAACCACATACTTAGGCATAATCACACCTCACCCGTTAGATCTTTCTTCAGGAGCTCGTGAGGGGGAGAGAACACCTCAACCACTACCGTGTCCTCCATAGCCTCCGCCTCGTGCTCAACATAAGGGGGGATTATGTAGGCATCACCTGGATTAAGCTCATGCGTCTCGCTTCCTATCCTTATCCTGAGCCTTCCTCTCACGATGTAACCTGACTGCTCGTTAGGATGGGAGTGAGCAGGCGCTACTGCCCCTTTCCCCAGTGAAATCTCCAAGAGGAGTATTTTCTCACCCAGCGCGAGGGCTCTCCGAGTGACGCCCGGCCAGGTCTCATATGGCTTGGCCTCGACCCTCCTAACCATCTTATACATATCATCACCGCGGATAAGGGCCGGAAACGATATTAATCTTTGCTCGGATACTCCATGAAACATATATGTTTCTATTAGGGCGTCTTTTCATTTTAATAATCATCATACCCCAGATATTACAACATATATTGATAAGATTTAGGAGGAGTTAATGCTGAAACTTAACGTTAAAAAGATGGCCATTTCGAGCAACGGTTCCTGAAGCTTGGCCTTGGGCTCAGCGGGGACCGGAGAGCCATCTTTATATTAATTGCCTAAGGAATGTTAGACAACAGACAGGGTGCTATCTATGGCTAAGGAGGAAGGTGGAAGCCTCATTTTTGGGAGATTCACTAAGCCCTTTGACGTGAAGGATCTCCCAGACTTCCCAGGATGGGCTGCGATGTTCGGACCGGGCTTGGTGTGGGCAGGGCTCTCCCAAGGAAGCGGAGAGCTCATATGGTGGCCCTACATGGTGGCCAAGTACGGCCTCTTCTTCCTCGGATGGCTCCTCTTCTACGCCTCCCTCCAGTACTGGGTCAACCTAGAGATTGCTAGGTATACCATGGCCACTGGTGAGTCCATATTCGAGGGATTCCACAGGGTTAATAGGCTCTACGGATGGTTCGCCTTCTTCGTGGCTCTCGTGGTCTATCTGTGGGTAGGAGGCTATGTATCAGGCGGTGCGACCGCATTAGCTGCGCTCACAAAGTTCCCACCGGGATGGGATGCTGCAGGCCAGACCAGGTTCTGGTCCGAAGTGGCGATCTTCCTCATTTGGGTCATGTTCATGATAGGTCCCGTGGCCTACAAGATAGTGGAGTACATAGAGAGCTTAGCTGCTATAGTGTCATTCGGCGGCATGCTTCTCGTCGTGCTCTTCTCGCCTGCCGTAGGTAAGGTCGTTGGCGAGTACTTCCCCGCCCTGATACCCTTCAGCCAAGGATTCAACCTACTTCCTTCCAACTTCGACAAGGCTGACATGGGCATCTTCATAACGCTGATAGCCTACACGGGAGCTGGAGGTATATGGAACCTCCTGTACAGCTTCTGGGTTAGAGACAAGAACGCCGGTATGTCTGCCCACATAGGCAGGGTGACCAGCCCCATAACTGGTGAGCCAGAGCCCATACCCGGAGTCGGAGTAGCTTTCCCTGACACGCCAGAGAACAGGAAGAGATGGAAGGATTGGATGACTTGGCTCTGGGTTGACAACCTATTCGGAGTCGCGTTGAACACCCTCACGATAGTGCTCACGACCCTGCTGACCTATGCCGTCCTCAGACCAGAATACCTCCAGAAGGGAGCTGAAGCGCTGCCTAAGGGCTTTAAATTGGTGGTCGTGCAGGCCGAGTGGTTCGGTCACCTCTGGGGAGATGCAGGAAGGGCTGCTCTCTACCTGATAGGGTTCTTCTTCTTGGTCGATGCCTACATAACCGCTTTGGACGGAGTCGGTAGGATATTCGCCAGCAACGCCTACACCTTACCGGGCGTGCCCGAGAAGATAGAGTACAGGAAGATCTACTACTACCTGATAACCATATATACGGTGATAGGAGCGATAACTGTGCTGCTCCAGAGGCCGGGCTTCCTGATAATACTCACCGGTGTCACCAACATGTTCATAATGGTGATCTACACTTGGCTCTTCCTCTACCAGAACTGGTACATGCTGCCTAAGATACACCCGGCCGGCAAGGTGGTCAGGCCCTCGTGGATACCATTCATCTTCATGCTCATAAGCGCCATAATGTTTACCTACGCCTTCGCTCTCTACCTCAACGTCCAGTTCCTAGGTGGCTGAGACATACCCTCCCTATTTTTTCCTTCGAGCTAATTATGGATGAATAAATTTTCATATTAGAAGTGAAAGCCTTTCCGAAGCGACTGGACAGCCCCTCTCAACGTCTCAACCAATTTCCGCGGCTCATTCTCCCCTTTCCCCAATTAACTTTTTAATAGAGCCTCATTCGGGCTAATGGATTGAAATGGAGGTGACCTCTCCCACCTTCTGGATAGCATTCCACGCGATGATCGTGGTCTTCCTCTACTTGGACCTCAGACACTACAAGAAGACAGAGGTCACGTTGAAGGATAGTTTAAAATGGGTGGCTATCTGGATATCAATCGGACTAGCTTTTTCCGTTTTTATTCTGGACATTTACGGTCTGGAGGAGTTCATCAAGTACATAACAGCCTATGTAACCGAGTACACGCTGTCAATGGACAACGTGTTCGTCTTCCTAGCAATATTCACCTACTTCTCCGTGCCGTATCACTCAAGGCCCTTCGTCCTCCTGTTAGGTATAATATTCGCCGCCCTCTTCAGGGGGTTATTCATAATCGTAGGCGTTGCGCTTCTGGAGAGGTACCACTGGATGGTGTACGTGTTCGGCGCCATACTGATATACTCCGGATACAAGATGGCTAAGAGCGGCGCAGAGAGCGTAGATCCGGGTAAGAATAAGGTCGTTCAGCTGGCTAAGAGGTTCCTCCCCCTGACCCACGAGTATGAGGGAGACCGGTTCATCGTAGTCAGGAGCGGCAGGAGGGTGTTCACCCCCTTGGTGCTCGTGCTCCTAGCTATAGAGACTACCGATATAATGTTCGCCTTCGATTCCGTGCCCGCAGTTCTCGCGATAACTAGGGAGTTCTTCACGGCCTACACGTCCAACATACTCGCGGTTCTGGGTCTAAGATCCCTCTACTTCGTTTTGGAACATGGAGTCAAGCGCCTAGAGAATTTGGGCAAGGGGCTAGCCGTATACTTGCTCTATCTAGGAGTGGCCTTCCTGCTCACTGCCTTCGGTATTCACCTGCCTACTGGACTGTCCCTAGTGCTGATACTGGTCATACTCGCTTGGGCTTTCCTCACATCCAAGAGGGGAAATGAGGGAACTTAGTAGTCGCAGTATTTCAGAGCTTTCCCTCAAAATTTTTACTATAGTGGGGAAATCGTTATCTCTCCCTCGATTCCTTGATAATTAGGTGACCACATGACCAAGAAGGTCCTTATTGTAGCCGGGGATGCTGTGGAGGCCCAAGAGCTTTTTTACCCATACTGGCGCCTCAAGGAGGAGGGATTCGAGGTCCACGTTGCGGCCCCAACCAAGAAAACCCTGATGACCGTCGTTCATGACTTCGAGCCCGGCTGGGAGACCTACACCGAGAAGCCCGGATACAGGTTCGGATGGGTGGACAAGGAGTTCAAGGAGGTGAACCCAGAGGAGTACGACGGGCTTGTCATACCTGGAGGCAGGGCGCCTGAGTACATCAGGCTGAATCCTGACTTGGAGAGGATCGTCAGGCACTTCATGGAGGCCAAGAAGCCTATCGCTGCGATATGCCACGGCCCACTCCTCCTAACTGGATACAAGTTGATAAGTCCGGGTATGAAGATGACATCATATGTGGCCGTGAGCCCCGACGTCAAGGCCCATGGGGCTGAGTACGTCGATCAGGAGGTGGTCGTCCACGAGAACCTCGTAACCGCCAGAGCGTGGCCGGACCTGCCTGCTTGGATGAGAGAGTTCATCAAGATGTTAAAGGGTTGAGCTCATCTCCCTATTTTTCTGTGCCTGCGTCCACCCTCCATGAAGAAAGTTTTAGTCTGTGACGGTCGGGTTGTAAGGGTGATCTCCTGAAGGGATCGGAACTTGACGGTGTATATTCCCTCCTACCATGGCACGGGGATCCGTATACGCCTGAGGGGAGGGAGAGGTACGAGAGGGCTTTGAAAGAGTTCTCAGAGCTCAAGAATCATCCATTCCTGAGCGAGCTACCTGAAGAGCCCCGCATACTGGACATACTGAGCGGTGAGGGGATAGGAGGGGTGGCCCTTTCCAAGTCTCTGGATAGGAGGGTGAGGCTGTACCTATTGGACCTGAGGGAGAAGGCGCTGGAGGTAGCTAGACGGTTCTCAAGGGAGGAGCTGGGCGAGGAGGGCGAGATCCTAGTCCACGACGCCACGAGAGTCCACGAGGTGTTGAAGGACCTTGATCTGGTCCTGATGTACGGGCTCTCTACCCCACATTTCGATCCCTGGAGGGCGAGTCTCCTCCTAGCTTCCATAAGCGAGTCACTGAAGGACGATGGGGTCCTGTTGGTCGAGGAGGCGGACAGGAGGTACTGGGTGTTCTACATGACCGGATACAAGGATGTAATGGCTGAGTTCAAGGGAGATGAGCCCATCCTGAGCATGCACAAGGGATACGACTTCAAGAGGGGGACATTCAGGCGGGCTCACTTCTCTCTACTTAGAGGAGAGATTGCCGAGCTCGAGGTCTACTTCTGGGGAGTCGCGGACTTCCTGTCCCTGATGTGGCTCTTCTTCAAGGAGGTGGACTTACATTCCCTAGATTATAGGAGGTTCATCCTGCTGGCGAGGCGACCGAGGAGGAAGCTCAGACCCGAGGACTTGGAGCTCCCATCAATGCTGAGGTGATACCTTGGGGGACATGAAGAGGTTCTACTCGCTCTTCCCATGGCCCGAAGATCCGGAGGGACCTGGAAGGGAGAGATACGAGAGGGCGATAGGGTACTTCAGGGAGGTCGTGAAGCATCCCTACTTCTCAGGGGATTCATTCAAAGTGCTAGATCTGATGGGAGGGGTCGGGATAGGCGGGGTGGCACTTTGTAAAGTGCTTAAAGAGGCTGGAAAGGGGATTGAACTTGTTATACTGGATTTGAGGGAGGATGCTCTCTCTAAGGCCAAGGATTTCGTTCTGGAAGAGCTGGGGCAGATCCCGGAGCTGATAGAGGGGGATGCCTTCCTCGCCCACGAGCTGGTGGAGCGAGCGGATGTGGTCCTAGTCTATGGGTTGACGATGCCTCACTTCGATCCTTGGAGAACGATCCTCCTCCTTAACTCGATCAGGGAGATCACGAAACCGGAGGGGGCGATCCTGATACACCACTTGGATCAGGTGTATTGGGAGGGCTACCTGCATCCCTCCGGGGAAGTATATCCTTTCTTCTTCGACGGTGACCTCACCCTGAGCCTCTTTAGGGGATACGACACGAGGGGAGGATCCATGAGGAGGGTCATGGTCTCCCCCAAGACGGGCGAGGCAGTGGAGTACGGGGTATACCAGTGGAACCTCTCGCTCATGTCCGCCTTGGTCTGGGCCTTCTTCGAGGATGTGGAGTACTTCCCCATCCTATCGGATCAGAGCGCTGGAATAATAATGGGGATGAGGCCCCGAGACGCCTGGAAAGTGGAGGACCTGAAACCTCCCAGTCTCCTAGAAGGATGATTTATATCCTCTAAGGGGATCAGAACCGGGTGAAGGAGATGAGGGCCAAGGAGATAATAGGAGAGAAGGTCGTGGCCCTAGACGGCGAGTTCATAGGTGAGGTAGAGGACTTGGAGCTGGACGATGATTGGAGGGTCGGGTGGCTGATAGTCAGTCTTGAGAGGAGCGTCGCCAAGAAACTCGGCTCCAAGTTTGGGTTTAGGGCCAAGGGGAGGGTTCCCGTGGAGATAGTAAAGGGTGCCAAGAACTACGTGACACTCTCGCTCGAGGGTGATGAGCTCTACTCAAAGATAGAGAAGTTCTGACCCCCATCATGAACGAATAAAAGTTCCTTCTTCCCTCCATTTACCGGTGGATGTTGTGAAGAAGCTGGTATACACGTATGATGAGGCGGATCCCAAGAACCGGAAGCTGCTGGGTGGTAAGGGCGCCGGACTAGTTCTCATGTACAAGCAAGGGCTCCCCGTGCCTCCGGGATTCACAATAACAACGGAGGCATGCAGGGAGTTCTACAGAAGGGGCGAGAGGCTTCCGGAGGGCCTGATGGATCAGGTAAGGGAGGCCATGAGGTGGCTGGAGTCCAAGACGGGAAAGAGGTTCGGCGACCCCTCGAACCCTCTCCTAGTGTCGGTGAGGAGCGGCGCTCCCGTGTCGATGCCGGGGATGATGGACACCATACTCAACCTGGGAATCAATGACGAGATAGTGGAGTCCTTGGCTAGGATGACTGGGGATGTGAGGTTTGCCTACGACGTGTATAGGCGCTTCCTTCAGATGTTCGGCACGACCGTCCTCGGCATAGATCGCAAGGTATTCGACGACATTTTGGAGGAGGTGAAGGCCCTCAGAGGGGCAAAGACAGATGCCGAACTCACGGCGGAGGACCTGAAGGAGGTGGTGAGGAGATACAAGGAAGTGCTGGGCGATAGGTTCCCCCAAGACCCGTGGAAGCAGCTCGAACTGGCCATAGAGGCGGTATTCAGGTCATGGAACTCCCCTAGGGCTGTTTACTACAGGAAAGCCAACAAGATCACCCCGGATATAGCCGATGGAACGGCCGTGAACGTGGTGGCCATGGTGTACGGGAACATGGGCTGGGACTCAGGAACGGGGGTGCTCTTCACCAGGGATCCGGCCACCGGTGAGGATGTGCTGTACGGAGAGTTCCTGCCCAACGCCCAGGGCGAGGACGTCGTCGCTGGCATTAGGACCCCCAAGAGCATAGATGACTTGAAGAGGGAAAGGCCGGACCTCTACCAGCAGCTGTACGAGATGGCGAAGAAGCTCGAGAGGGTGAAGAAGGAGGTCCAAGACATAGAGTTCACCATCGAGAGGGGGAAGGTGTACCTGTTGCAGACGAGGAACGGCAAGATGACGCCCCTCGCTAGGGTGAGGACCGCAGTAGCTATGGTCAGGGAGGGCCTGCTCACCAAGGAGGAGGCATTGGCTAGGGTAAAACCGGAACACATCATGGGACTCCTATACCCGAGAATAGATGAGAAGTACGTGAGGGAGAGGGGTATCGAGCCAATAGCCAGGGGATTGAACGCCTCGCCCGGAGCGGCCACTGGAAGGGTTGTCTTTGACGCCGACACGGCCGTGGAATGGGCGGAGAGGGGCGAAAAGGTGATACTGGTCAGGGAGGAGACCAAGCCCGATGATGTGCACGGCTTCTACGCGGCTCAGGGCATACTCACCAGCAGGGGAGGCATGACCAGTCACGCCTCAGTCGTTGCTAGGGCGATAGGGAAGCCAGCTGTGGTGGGCGCTGAGGACATAAAGATAGATCTGGAGAGGAGGGAGTTCCGCGTCGGCGATCTAGTGGTCAGGGAGGGGGATGTCATAACCATAGATGGCTTCACTGGGAACGTCTACTTGGGCGAGATACCCACTGCAAAGAGTGAATTGCCCGAGGAGTTCTTCGAGCTGCTCAGATGGGCTGATGAGGTGAGGAGGCTGGGCGTGAGGGCAAATGCCGACACGCCCGAGGACGCGAAAATAGCTAGGGAGTTCGGGGCCGAGGGCATTGGACTGCTGAGGACGGAGAGGATGTTCAGACAGCCGGAGAGACTTGAGATATTCCAGCGCGTGATAATGGCTAGGGACGAGGGGGAGAGGAGGGAAGCCCTGAGAGAGCTCATCCCTCACCTGAAGAGGGACTTTCTAGAGATATTCAGGGTGATGGAGGGGTTGAAAGTAACTGTGAGGCTCTTCGACCCACCACTGCACGAGTTCCTTCCCAGCCCGGAGGAGCTCCTCGAGAGGATATGCGATGCTAAACTCAGAGGGAATGAGGCCGAGGTGGAGAGGCTGGAGGCCGTGCTTAAGCGGGTCAGGGAGCTGAAGGAGGCCAACCCCATGATGGGACACAGGGGCGTGAGGCTCGGCGTAACCAATCCCGAGATATACGAGGCTCAGACCAGAGCCATAGCTGAGGCTTACCTAGAGCTGAGGAGGGAGGGCAAGGACCTCCATCTTCAGATAATGATACCTCAGGTGTGTGACTACAGGGAGATAGGGTACGTCAAGGAGCACGCTATCGAGCCCGTGCTGGAGGAGTTGGGTGTTAAGGCCGCGATAGGCACCATGATAGAGGTTGTCAGGGCGTGCCTCACCGCTGACAAGATAGCGAGGGAGGCCGAGTTCTTCAGCTTCGGGACCAACGATCTGACCCAAGGCACCTTCACCTTCAGCAGGGACGACGTGGAGAACAAGTTCATGCACGACTACTTGGAGAAGGGAATACTGGACTTCGACGTCTTCCAGTCCCTCGATTTCGACGGGGTGGGCGAGCTTATGAGGATTGCCGTTGGGAAGGGTAGGACCGCCAACCCCGACTTGGAGATAGGCATATGCGGGGAGCACGGTGGAGATCCTAGGAGCATAGAGTTCTGCCACCGCATAGGCCTCGACTACGTGAGCGCCTCCCCCTTCAGGGTGCCCGTGGCCAGGCTTGCCGCTGCTCACGCGGTCTTGAGGGAGAAGGGGGTGGAGTTCCCCTCCTACTGACCCCCCTTCTACTATCGCCAGCCCTTCCACCCGCCTCTGATACTCCTCTCAGGAACTCTCCCCACTTGGAGGCTGACCTCAGACGCAGCCATGTACCCAGCAGGAAAACCAGTAGCACGATACCCACGATCCCAAAAGCGGCAGATATCCGCTCCCCCGACACCGACGCAGATACCCGCGTGGACCGCACCGCGGTGCCTGAACCTGGAGGTACTGCTCCGGACACTCCCCTCTCTTCAGCTTTCACTCCTGTTCCTCGTACCTCGATCTCCCCTACCGTCAGGAGGACCAGAGCGGGTCCCTTCGGTCCACAGAACAGGCCATCTACGCCTCCTTCCAGCTCCCTGACCTGCTTCAGGGAGCCGTCATCAGCGAGCATGTACACCCTGCCCGTGATGTCTCCCAACAATATTCCCTCCCTGCCCGCGCACAGTCCACGCCACCAAACCGGGTACTGATTTAGATCGAAATTCTTGGACCAAGTGATCTCCCCCGTCGACAAGTTCATTCGCATCAACTCGAAGGCAGTTCCACCGCTCCTGTAAATGTGTAGTAGTGCGTCGTTCTCCCCAATGGGGATGAAGTTTGAGAGGTTCCCATCGATCCGGAGCGACCTCACAATGGTGCCGCCTGTGGAGAGCAGGTAAGCTGTCCTCTCACCGGTTGACAGGAGGTATCGATCGCGCAAGGTGACCAATATGTTCGGATAGGAGTCCAGATCGAGCCTCCACTTAATCTCGCCCCTCAGGGATGTTAGAAATACCTCCTTCCCGGAGGTGAAGATTATCGTCCGCCAGTCGGGTGAGGGAAGGGCCAAGGGTTCGTCGCATGACTTAGCGAAGAGGGCTTCAGCGCTCCCGTTCGAGTTCTCGTAGACAAAAATCGTGTCATCGTCGAAGACGGCTAGGAGGTACCTAGCATCGTCCGATGAGAATGCGCGCTCGGGGAACGCGACCTCCCTATCTACCCTCCAGACGACTGATCCATCCGTCGAGTTAAGGACCAGAACGGTACCGTTGATAAGGGAAGCCGTCACCACCTCGCCCAAATATGAGAATCGAATCGATCCGGGAAAGTCGAAGAGCCCGTAGGGCAAGAGGACGGACCACTTTCTCCCACTGGTGTCGTAGACGGAAATTCTCCCAACGGAGCCAACAGCTACCGTGATCCCCTCGTCGTGGGGGAGATCATCGACCTGAGTCCCAGGGTCCATCAGCATTCCCTCGTCTCCAAGCATCCTGACCGTCTTGTCGAGAATGTACATGGCCCTGGAATCTCCCCATAGGATCATGTGGCTCCCGTCCGGCGATGTCTTTATTCCCCTGACGAAAAACGGCTTTCTGAACTCCTCAACCGTGTTTCCAGTTTCATTCAGTATCAGAACCTGAGTACCGTTCCCCATGGGTATCGTGATGGCCATTCTCCTGTGATCAGGGAGGAAGGTTCCCCCGAATATTATGCCGTGGAAGCTCTGGGACCAGATCTCGTCTCCTGAGGGGGAGTAAAGGGTCACCGTGTTCATTTCTATGATCGCGTAGTATCCCTCGTCGTCCACTAGGGGCTCCATGGTGAAAACCTCCTTGAAGTGAGGGTCCCTCTCACCTGTGGTGGTGTTGAACACCGTCAGAACGTAATCCTCCAGCACAGCTAGGTACTTGCCCTTGGAGGAGTGATAAGCTCCGTCCACGCTTTTCAGGATCTTCTGCCAGAGGATCTTCCCGTCACTCCCGGAGAAGCCTGCTATGTACCTGTCTCCCTCCCAAGCGACGACAACGATGCGACCATCGGGGGATATCTTGATGGGATAGGTCATCCAGCAGTGCACCTTGTGGGGATTTTCCCTGCTCCAGATCACCTTTCCCTCCGGAGAGAGGACTGAAATCCTCTCCTCCGAGAGCACGGCCACCTTACTGTCCTCGGATATATCCACATAGGCGTACTTCGTCGCGTTAGTCACTTTGACCCTCCAGAGTTCCCTTCCGTCTGGAGATAGCAGGTGAGCGTACCCCAAGAAGTCTGTGTAGGCCAAGTACCTAGAGGAGGATATAGCGGCGCTGATCACCCTTCCCGTGATCTTAAGGGTGCTCGATCCAGCGTTGGCGGGAATGGGTGGGATCAGCGTCATGAACGTCAAGGAAAGGAGGGAGTAAGCGTATATTCTTCCCCTCATCGGATAAGTTGATCAGTTTTATCTTAAAAATCTTTGCTAATATATGATGTTTCAGTTAATCAAAAGGACCACTTATGTGTGAGCCCGAGGAACGACCTAGCTGACCGACGTTCGAGAGCGGGCGGGGTTTTAAGTTGAGATCTCCAGACGGACGGGGGATCCATCTGGACCTAATATGGGCCGCGCTGCTCGGTGCCCTGCAGGGAGTGACTGAGTGGCTGCCAGTGAGCAGCTCTGGACACCTAGTCATAGTTCAGAGGGTGATATCCTACGAGTCCGTGCTCTTCGACGCCATGGTGCACGGGGGAACCCTCCTAGCAGTTATAGTGGTCTTCAGGACGGAGGTGCTGGGACTCGTGAGGGGTCTCCTCTCCTTACCCCTAGCAACTATCACTCACAGATCCCTTACCCCTGAGGAGAGGCTCGCTTGGTACACATTGGTGGGCACCGTACCGATCGTTTTAGCTGGTCTCCTGCTTGCCGATGCGGTCGAGGCGATGTTCTCCAACCCCGAAATCGCGGGGATAGGCTTGTTCATCACGGGGTTCCTCCTGCTCGCCACCAAGCGCTCCAAGGAGGGTAAATCCTTAGATCTGAGGACCTCCCTGATCGTGGGGCTCGCCCAAGTCGCGGCGATAGTCCCGGGGATCTCGAGGTCCGGTAGCACGATTTCCGCCGGCATGATCAGTGGCCTGAAGAGGGATGAGGCCGTCACATTCTCCTTCCTGTTGTCCGTCCCGGCTATAGCCGGAGCGTTGACTCTAGAGGTTATAAGATCTCCACTTAGAGAGGTGATGGCGCCCGCAAACCTCGTGGGATTCGTCAGCTCGTTCGCTGTCGGGGTGATCGCCATCAAGGCCCTGCTCGCGGTGATCAGGAGGAGGGAGTTTCACCTCTTCGCTTACTACTGCTTCGCGCTCGGATTGGTGGTTCTCCTCCTAATGAATTGAGGGGATTTGGTGAATCGACACATTCGCCCTCCACGCGAGCAACGGAGATCTCCGTCTCCAGGTCTAATGAGCTGAATAGATCGCCGACCGTTCCCCTTGGTTCAAGTCTACTAGTAAACAATAAATGTTAACACTTACAGTTAACAACCGGTGTGAACACGAGCGCAGTGATAGGAGTAAGGGTCCCGAAGAAGCTTAAGGAGGAGCTGGAAAAGTTGGAGATCAACTATTCAGAGGAAATAAGGAAATTTCTAGAGGATTTAGTCAGGAGAAAGAGGGCAGAGAGAATAATGAGGAGATTAAGGGAATTGGAGAGGTCCATCGGGAGGGTAGAGGGTAATCTATCCGTTGAACTCGTGAGAGAAGATAGGGAGGACAGATGAAGGGAAAGAGAATCGTTGTCGACTCCAACATCTTGGTGAAATGGTTCATTCCGGAGGATTACCACGAGGAGGCAAAGGCCCTTCTGGAGGACCATCTATACGGGAGGGTTGAGGTAGTCATACCCCGATACGCCGTTCTTGAATTCGCGAATGTGTTGAGGAAGTACCGAGTCAGGGGGATCATTGGAGAAAGGGAGATGAGGGAGGTGTTCGATCTCCTCGTGGAGTCCGCCCCGGTGATGATAGAGGAGAACGAGGAACTCGTGAGAAAGGCGCTGGATTATTCCTTAGAGAGGGGTCTTACTGTGTACGACGCCTACTACATGGTGCTGGCCCGCAAGCTTGGGGCCATCCTATATACAGCGGATGAGAGGGTCGTTCGGCAACTGGTAGGGAAGGAACCCTCCCTTAAGCACATTAGGGAGTATGGAGATTGACTTTAACACGCATGGGGAAGGTTCACAAGGGTTTTCTCCGCATGTGGGGTCCAAGATATTCTCGGTCGTGCAAGTTATCGTGGGAATCTGGCCTTGCTGTATACTCCGACGGGAGCAGGATGGCGCCCGCGTGGAGCGTAAAATATTTCAAGGTTTACCGACTTTAAGGTCTGGCGGGCACCGGGGGAGCTGGGGAGAACCCGGCTGAGAGGGCGGCTAGTCTGCCGCCGACCCCTCGAACCTGATCCGGGTAATGCCGGCGTAGGGAGCGTGCCCGCGGCAGCTCCTTATGCTGGCGGCCCCTCCAGTGCCCGCTGGAGGGCAGCGGTGATGAGGTGGAGTGGGAAGGTCATATTGGCCCTAGCCATAGTAGTCATAGTCGTTTTGGGTATTTCTTACTGGTACCTGACCTCCCAGCCCAGCGGCGAGAGGAAGCTCGTTATTTACACATACGAGAGCCTTCTCAAGTGGGGGGACGACCCCAACGCGACGAGGCAGGCTGTGTTCGGCGAGTTCGAGCGCAGGTACAACTGCAAGGTGGAGATAAGGGAGTTCGACGATGCGAGGACGGCTCTGCTGACGGTCATACAGGAGAGGGACAGGCCGAGGGCGGATGTCATAATAGGGATCGATAACGTGCTGATCCACGAGGCGTTGAAGGAGGGAGTGCTGGAGAAGTTCAAGCCCAAGAACGTGGGAGAGATCCATGAGTGGCTCGTGAAGTCGCTGGATCCCTCCTACCATGTAGTGCCCTACGACTACGGGCTGATAGCCCTAGTCTACGACAGCAAGAGGATGCCCGAGGATAAGATGGAGGGTCTCACCTTCGAGAAACTGGCGAGTAAGGGGTACGCCTCAAAGCTAGTGGCTGAGGACCCGACGGTGAGCAGCACCGGCCTAAACTTCCTCCTCTGGCAGATCGCCTACTACAAGGTGAAAGGCGGTGACTGGACTGAGTGGTGGAAGGAAGCGAAGGCCAACGGGCTGCTCGTCACCGGGAGCTGGGGCGACGCCTACGACGTCTTCCTCGACGAAAAGCAGGGCAGACCCATAGTAGTCAGCTACGGAACTGACGGGGCCTACTCCTACCACTTCTACAATGAGACCAGATACAAGGCTGCGCTGATCACGCTCAACGGCGAGGAGTGGGGATGGCTGCAGATAGAGGGGCTTGGGGTGGTGAAGAACGCGCCCCACAGGGAGCTGGCCGAGAGGTTCGTGGAGTACTTCATCAGCGAGGAGGTGCAGAGGCACATACCCCTCAACAACTGGATGTATCCTGCTAACAAGAACGTAGAGCTGCCCGAGGAGTACGTGAAGTACGCGCTCGATCCAACCAAGATAAAGCTGCTGAACGAAGTCTTACCTACTGAGGAGGTGGGGAAAAACCTAAAGACGTGGTTAGATGAGTGGAGGAGGGCAGTGGGTTCCTGATCTCCCTCCTCATCTCTTTTGGGTTAAGCCAGCTGCTGAACCTTAAATCGTAAGCTCCCCAGTGATCAAAATTAAGGCAGACCTAACTAAACCCATTCCTCCCTACTACTCGGTCGGTGAGGAGCCATCACTGATCGACTTGGGAGAAGCGCTACTCCCTCTCCTTAGAGGTCAAGGGGTCCTCTCGGAGTTGAGGAGGTTCCAGCGAAAGACCAGAATCCTCTACTACATCTCGTATGCCGTGAAGAGGATGTGGAAGGTTCCTCGAGGAGTAGCAAGCTTATCTTTTTCCTCTCTCTTACCGGACGGTGCCTCGTGACATGGGTGGGAGGGGGGAGCATCTGGCAGCGCTGGCATCCGCTTCACTAGCTCCCCTCTTGTGGGCCATCGCTTTCCTCCCGCTCATGGTCTCGGGCGTTACCCACATTCCCGAAGTGTTTACGGATCCCGCCATAATGTCTGCGCTTCTCTTCTCCTTCGAGCAGGCCCTCCTCGCATCAATAATCGCCGTCGGCGTCGGGATACCTCTGGGATACGTCAATGCCTCCTTCGACTATCCCGGCAGGAGGCTCGTTGAGGTGATTACCCTAGCTCCCTTCACCATGCCCACAGTGTCGGTGGCCCTGGCCTTCCTCCTCATAGTCAGATCCGGCTTGCTCCCTCCCGGCCTTCTGGCCATCTCCTTGGCTAACGCTTACTTCAACTTCGGTTTCTGCGCCTCACTTGTCTCCTCCTCCCTGCTATCGGTGGGCAAGCGTCTAGAGGAGGCTGCTGAGGTCATGGGAGCGAGCAGGTGGATGGTATGGAAGAGGGTGATAATCCCTCTTGCCTTCAGGGGTGTCTCCTATGGGTTCGCCCTGACATTCACCCTCAGCTTCACCAGCTTCGCCGTACCCCTGCTGCTGGGCGGTCCCGGTTCCAGGACGCTGGAGGTGGAGATCTACTCACTTTACAAGGTCTTCCTAGATGAGGAGAGGGCTTCTTCGGCCGCGATCCTCCAACTGATCGTGACCATGGCCCTGACCTTCCTGCTCACCATGAGGGGGGTGGAGGCTAGGTCGCTGGAGGTGAGGAGGCGCCGTTCTGCTAGGGCTGGCGTTGCCCTCCTCCCCTACGCGCTGACCCTCATCTCTTCCTATCCCATGGCCTACTTGGTTATCAGGTCCCTCTACAACCCCTTTACCGGCGAGTTCAACCCCTGGGTGTACCTGAGGCTGCTGAGCCCTTCCTACGATCCCGCCATCGGCGTCTCTCCCTTGAGGCCACTCCTGAACAGTATTTACTACGCGGTGATGACCTCCCTCATCGTGCTGACCATTTCCTCCGTCCTTCTCCTCTCGAGGAGGGCAATGAGGCTGGCCAGCTCTCTTTCCATCCTACCACTCGGAACCTCGCCCATCACCCTAGCCTTGGGGCTGTTGCTGCTCAGCTACAGGGTGGGGATCCCCGGCTGGGTCGCGATAGTTCTAAGTCACTTCCTCATCGCCTTCCCGTTCTCCCTGAAGGTGCTGGAATCCGGAGTAGCGGGACTGTCGCCCCACCTCATGGATGCTGCCGAGACGTTAGGTCTGAGCAGGCTCGACACGATCTTCAAGGTCGTCCTCCCGGCAGCGATGCCGACCGTCCTCTCCTCGGCCTTCTACTCCCTGGCCATATCTCTCTCCGAGACCTCTGCGTCCACCCTTCTAGCCACTCCCGAGACCATGACCCTCACCGTCGCAGCTTTGAGGTACTCCGGTGCTAGAAGGTTCCAACTGGCATCAGCGGCCTCCGTACTCGTCATGGGGCTGACTTGGCTCTTCCTCTGGGTGAAGGGCAGGGTGGAGTCTAGGCTGAGGTGGGTGAGGGAGTGACTGGGGAGTCTGTGTGCGACTTGAGGGCTGATGGTAATGGTAAAGTTCGGCACACGGGAAGACATAGTGATTAAGTGGGACGCCTTGACTGCGATCTCCGAAGGAGGTGCGCGTGAGAGGACGGGTGAGGTGCGTGGCGGAGATCAGGGTAGTTGATGTGAGGAAAAGGTTCCAAGGTACCAAGGCACTGGACGGGGTCGATCTGACGGCTCCGGATGGGATGATAACCGCCGTACTCGGCCCGAGCGGCTCGGGAAAGACGACCCTGCTCAGGGTGATAGCCGGGCTGGAGACGCCGGATGAAGGTAGGGTGTACTTCGACGGGGTGGACGTCACTGACGCGCCGGCCTCGGAAAGGGGTGTTGGAATGGTCTTCCAAGATCTCGCGCTCTTCCCCCACATGACCGTCCTCGAGAATGTGTCATTCGGGCTCGAGGCCAGGGGAATGCCTAGAGGAGAGGCAAAGGAGAGAGCGAGGGAGGTGTTGGAGATGCTCAGGTTGGAGGGGCTGGAGGACAGGTATCCACACCAGCTCTCGGGTGGACAGCAGCAGAGGGTCGCCATCGCTAGGGCATTAGCTCCGGACCCGCGCATCCTCCTGCTGGACGAGCCCTTCGGCTCGCTCGACGCCAAGCTCAGGGAGGAGCTCCTGTGGGAGGTCAGGAGGCTGAGGGAGGAGAACGGGTTCACTGCAATACACGTGACGCACGATCAGTCCGAAGCCATGGCCATAGCAGACAGGCTGGCCGTTATGAATGAGGGCAGGATCGTGAGGGAGGGGGGCGTGGAGGAGGTGGTGAGCGATCCTCGAACGGTCTTCGTCGCCTCCTTTTTAGGTGCCAACGTTGTGGAGCTGGTGGAGGTCTCCCCGGGGGTTTACGGCGCCGGTAGGCTCACCGTCAGGTACGAGGTGGGGCTGGGGAAGCTGAGGATCGGATTCTATCCGGAGGACGTGGGGCTGGGCGAGGGCCTGCCCGTCGAGGTCGAGGCCATCTCGAGGTGGCGCTCCGGATATAGGGTGAAGGTCAGATCCGAGTTCTCGCGTGAGGAGATGGAGGTGTGGCTCCCCAGAGTACCCGGGAGGGAGTTCGAGATAGAGGTGAGGAGGTGGTTTCCCCTGCACTGAGGATCCCTCTCGCAATTATAACAGGCTGGAAGAGAGCAGGGCCTGTTTCTCACCTTTCCATGAGGCCGGAAGCTAAGTGGATTAAAGGGGAGGCTTGGATCTGAAGATCGTTCCTCTCTATAGGTCGGGTCCCAATGTTTCGGGTCGCCCGACTCTGGGTTGGAGAAGGTCGATATCCGGGAATTATTGCTGCGTATGGCTAAGTGGCGATAAGTGAAAAATAACGGGAGCCTAATTCCAGCAACGATCTGAGTGAGCATGGACAGCCAGACCAGAGAAGATGGTTCAAAGAGTCGATCATGAAGAGGTTCGGTCACACCGGAGGATCACTAAGCGGGAGGTGGGGAGACGATCTCGCTCTGGATCTCAGCTGTCTCCGATGAAGATACCTGAACTCGAGGATGATCCCGTAGAAGCAATAGAAGGCATTCTTCCGTAAATATCGACTCAGTTGAGATCCAGCTTAGGTAAAGGAATCGACGACCTCAATGAATTCCTCTATGGGAGCCGAGAGTTCCTCACCACCAGCTAATTCTATTCCTTACTGAGGATAGTAGAGTTCCATTTTACTTTTTCTTGGGAAGTTTTATCAGGATCTACTACGGGAGGGTCAAGCTCATGTGGAAGAATACTCAGCGGTTAAAGGGTGATTCTTTCGGTGTTTCTTTCGACATTCTAGGACATCTGTGCTGAACACCTGAGGTGAGGTGGGAAATTATTTATAGGTGGGACCCACTAATGAATACGATGCAAGCGGTGGTAGACAGTAAGGGGAGGATAGTGCTCCCGAAGAAGGTGAGGGAAAAGCTTGGCTTGAGGGAAGGTGACAAGGTAGTTATAACATTAGAGAAGAGTGGAATCCTCATAAAAAAGCTGGAAGATCCGGAGAAGGTATTAGAGGAGCTGTTGGGTGATCTCACGTTCTCTAGGGAGCTCAGGAGGGTAGCTGAGCAGCAGGCCTTGGAAGAGGTGTCCGCTTGACAAAAGTCCTACTAGAAACGGGGTTCTTGGTCTCTTTGAATCCGAGGGACAGGAATCGTGGGTGGGCCGTCGATCTGCTGAAGCAGGCGAGGGAAGGTGAAGTGAAGATCTTTATCTCTCCTGCCTCGCTCGTTGAGCTTTCCTTGATACTTAAGTCTAAGGGATTGCCTGAGGAGGGAATTAGTCGGGCTCTCGCTGCCATGGAATCCTTAATAAGGAGGTATACAAGGCCCTCCTTCCCTGAACTGACATTCGAGATAATATCGGGTGCTGCTGAGCTGAGGGTTAAGTACTCCCAACTCTCCTTCTTCGATTCAATTCACGCAGCTACGGCTCTCGTGAACGATCTGGAGTACTATGACCTAGATGAGGTTATAAAGAACATAGTAAAGCGTGAAAGGGGGTGAGTTTGCGTGATTACTGTCGAGTGGGAGTCCTTTAATAGATCTCTGTACGAATAGGCCCTGAGGAATTGGGATGCGAACCCTAGAAGGTGAATTGCATCCCTGTACACGGTAAGGTCTTTTAGATCAGCCCCTTGAGATATCATAATGAAGCTCAAGAAATTGTTGGAGAAGTTGGAGTATTACTATAGAGAGTTCGTAGAGGCTCTGAGCAATTACCGGTCGGGAACAGAGAGTGTTTATGCGGTCGAGCGGCTCGCTCAGCTGATATCCCAAGTAATTTTGGACTTCGCAGCAGTCCTCGCTTCAAAGAGGCAGGGGAGAAAACCGGATACGTACAAGGACCTCGCAAGATGGCTGTCGGATGTCGTAGATCCTAGCTTAAGGGAGTTCCTAGAGGGAGTAGCGGGGTTCAGAAATATCCTAGTTCACATGTACGGTGACATAGACAGGGAGATGGAGACGAGGGCCTTTGAGGAACTCGCTGAGAAGGTCCCGGAGTTGATAGAGCGTCTGAGCAGGTTAGCTGAAGATCCATGCTTGGACAGTGTTAGAGAGAGGATAAGGGAGAGAGCTAGGGAGCTGGGCATAAGGCTAGCGTTCGTCTTCGGCTCACTAGCTAGGGAGGGATGCGGTAATGACGTGGATCTGGCCGTTAAGCTGGAAGAGAAACCCAGAAGCATGCTAGACGTAGGGAGACTCCAAGTGGAGCTTGAGGACCTACTTAAGGCTCGGGTCGATCTGGTTGTGCTAAACTTAGAGGTGGACCTAGCCCTAGCTAAGACCATAGTTGACGAGGGGGTCCTCATCTACGGTGACGAGAGCGAGGGCGAGGAGGAAATCCTGAGGCTGTATGGGAGATTCTTGGATGCTCCGATTTATGAGAGGTAGTTACATGAAATTAGAGTTTAGGCAGAGTGATGGATGCCTGAGAATCGGGTACGTACGTTAATCAGGGCATATCGAACACCTTAGATCACTGTCTCTCAGTCGTCAGCAGCGCCACTGTCTATTGAACAGCAGTGAAGTTCTCGGAAATTAAATCCTCCAAATGTTTTCGCGGACCTTCTGGCATCAGTTGCAGGTTAAAAATGACAGAATCATGGGACCGGCTGTTGGGCGTGTCAAAGGGTTTTAAGAAAGGAGGCAGGGCAAAATTGGCCTATCTATCAGCGAACCGATACCTCTAACTGCCTGACATGCTGGAGATACCCATCCTGGCTGGTGTTCGCGCCTAGTAGTACCAAGTGAGGGTGTGCTTCGGCTCCTTCCAGTATCTTCCCGTGGAATTAGCCCTGCACACCTCTGATAGAGGGCACTTTCTGCAGTTAGGTTTTTCCTTACATGTGGATCTACCGAAAGGCCATAAGAAATCGTCAAGTGTGAAAGGTTCTACCCCGCTCCTATTTGATACCTCCTTCCAAATCTCCCTGACAGTCATCCTGACTTCCACATCTTCCTCTCTCGTGAGCTCTATATCTCTACGCATTCTCTCAAGCAGATCCTCGGATGGATCGGCCATGCCCAGCCTCATCGCTATCCTGATCAGGTGATTGTCCACGGGGACTTGCCTCTCACCCTCGAGCCTGACCAAATCCCTGCCATCAAGGAACTTAGCGAGAAGGAACGCCTTCTTCCTCACCGGATCCTCAAAGGCCCTGAAGCTCGACAGGTTAGATATCAGCTCCTCCAAGCCATCGACGAGCAGCAGGTCAGCGAAGCTCTCTCTCACCTTCCTACCCAGATCCCTGAGCAGGAATATCCTCGTGTAGAAATCCCAGACGCAATTCTCCTCGAAGCAAAGTAATCGCTTGGCCTCCTCCGGGGTCAGGTGAGCGAGCCATTCCGGTGTGAATGATCTCCTGTCCTCATATACGCCCATCCCGAGGTAGTAAAGGAGATCAGCTCCTACCAGCTCCCTGCCCTCTATCTCAGCGGAGAAGTCGGTGAGCTCTGTGCGGGTACGATGATCTATGGCAACCATTGATAGAAAGAAGCCGAGCTGCCTCTCCACCGAATCATCCTTAGGTGGGAAGAAAAGAGGATCCTCGTACTTATCTCGCGAGAGGCCTAGGCCTGATATCAGTGCCGATACTCTATCAAGGGCTCCAACATCCGTACTCAGTAACATACTTCAGATGGGTAGGGAGACAAAATAACTCGTCCTTGACGGAAGTGTCAGTTAGCGGCTGGAAAAGCAACTTTTTAGCTTTATCTGATGAAGACGACTCGATGAGCAAACTCAACAAGTATGAGGATCTCCGAGATGAGGTGGAGAGAGCTATAAGGCCTTTCGTCAGGGTGAAAATATATCTTAAGGGAGAAGTGGATCAGGAGAGGTTGGAAAACCTCCTTAAGAACAAGTATTACTTAGAGAGGGTGGAGAGGCTGACACACCTCTTCTTAGAGAAGAAAGGTGCTTCTTTCCTCATAATTCCCCTCGATATACCAGTTGAGGATGCGAGGGGGCTTGAACAGGACGAGAACTTCCTGAGTAAGGTGGAGGAGCTGGCTAGATCGGCTGGGGAACGGAATGATCCAGCTGACTGATCCTCAGCTCGCGATTTTGGGAGTCTTCCTACTATCGATACTCCTCCTAGTCACCGAGAAGTACCACAGGGCCACCTCAGCCATGATCAGCGCCGCCATCATGGTGTACTTCGGCGCCTATGTCTACGGGCTCTTCTCGCCCGAGGAGGTTTTCAACTTCATTGACTGGCACACCCTCCTCTTTATTGTGGGAGTCCTCATCCTAGTGGAGGGGCTCTCCGAGTCGGGACTCTTCCAAGCGATGGGCCTTCTCGTAGCGAGAGCCCTCGCTAGGAGGAGGAACCTTCTCTTCGTGTCCTTCATGTACCTAACCTTGGCGGTCACCCTCTTCCTAGCGAACTTCCCAGCCATGCTGGTCATGGCTGCAATTACCACCAGCCTCAGGGATCGACTAGGCATCAACCTGAAGAAGTGGATCATCTACGAAGCCGTGATCGCAAACAGCGGGGCCATGGGCCTGATGATAAGTAGCATACCCAACCTGATCGTCGCGCTCAACTTCGGGATAAGCTTCAACGAGTTCCTGAGGGTGGCCCTGCCCCTATCCCTCCTACTCACGACCGTAACTGCGTTGGTGGGGGTGGCGACTGGTGGCCTCTACCGAGAGGGAGGAGGTGAGCTCACCGCCACTAGGAGCTCCTTCGCGAGGGGGAAGCTCGTCAGGTCCTTCCTGATCTTCTCCGCCTTCCTCGCCCTGATCGTGGCCAACTTACCTCAATTCCCCATGGACCTCGTCGCGTTCCTCATGGCTACTCTCATGCTCTGGATGGGTGGGGCCGATCCGGACGAGATATTCTCCAACGTGGACTGGTCCACCGTCTTCTTCCTAGCCTCCTTCTACGTGGTGGTGGGAGGCGTGGAGAAGGCTGACCTCTTAAACTATATCTCCTCTTACATGGGTGGGTTGAGGGAGACTCCCCTCACCTTCCTGACTCTGACATTGTGGTCCTCTGGGCTGTTGAGCGGGTTCGTGGATAACATACCCGTGGCCCTCACCTTCACCTCGATACTGAAGGCGATGCCCTCCCTCACCAAGGTCCTCCCTTACGCGGTGGCGGTGGGAGCTAATATAGGAGGTAACCTGACCTACTTCGCCTCGCCCCCCTCCCTCGTGGCTGTTGGAGTCCTCCAGAAGGAGGAAGGACTCAACCCGATGGAATTCACCAAGTACGGAGCTCCACTAACCTTCCTTCACCTTGTCGTGAGCGAGATTTACTTTCTCCTCCTCTTCCCCTGATCTCCCCACCAGCTCCCTCCCCAACAGGTCGGAAAGGGTCTCCACCAAGGATTCGAAGCTTATCTTGAGCATCGAGTACACGGTCTTCACCAGATCGTAGACGAAGAGTAGTGAGATCAGGATGAATAGGACGGAGATAATCCTGATCACCGTGTCCGGCAGTAGTCTGAAGAAGGGTGAGAGGCCGAACCACGCTAGGGCCGTGGATAGCAAGTAGAGGAAGTCCAAGCCTGCCCTCCTCAAATTCCCCTTCTCCCCCAGACCGAACCTCCTCGCGAGGATGTCACTCAACACGTCTAAGAAGAAGAGCGAGTCCCTCAGGACCCAGTACCCGTAGTATATGATCGCTAGGAGCCTAACTCCTCCTAGGATCTCGCTAGTGTCCAGAAGGAGGCCGAAGGCCTCGAACTTCATTCCCCCGAACATGGCATCTAGGGCGGCTAAGGCGATCATTGCAATGGTGAGCTTTATCAGCGAGCCTAAGATCCTCCTTATCCTGACTTTGAGCTCCTCTCTGTTCATTTCTACCTGTATATATGGAAATTGGAGTTTATAATACTTGTAGAGGGTGGCCACAGTGAACTCCAAGTTTTTGCTAGTGTTGTCGCTGTCTTCGAGAGCACTACGCATGCACCATCAGGTTAGCTGGAGAGGGAGGACCTCATTATGAGGAGATGTGCTAAGTTTCCGTCCCGTCACCCTCGTCCCCCCAGAGGTCCCCTTATTCACCTTGTAGAACTCCCTGCACAGTTCCTCCCTCTGATCCTCGGTCAAGAGGCAGGCGTGGTCGTAGACATCCTGTATCGTGAGCGCCCTCTCCGGCAGGGTGTACCCCCCTCCTCGCTGGCAGGGGTTTTCACTCTGTGAAGGCTCCCCATCACCACTTCGGAATATCTCTAACCTCGATCTGGTGAGCATCTCACTTCAATAGTCTACGCAGCTAATAGAGGATGAAATCTGTAAGTTAGCAGGCAATTGTGGCCGCCTTTCTATTAAACTTCACCGCTCCAGAGGTCTACTATCTCCTCTCTAAGATCTCTAAGTCATCTGTCATGAGAGATTCGTTAATCAGCTAAAGTTCAAGTGTGGACAAAGATCGAGCGGCGCGCTTGGTTGGATGGAGATCACGGGAATCTGAAAGGGCCTAGCCAGATGAGAGGACCACAGGCACCTTTCCATGGTGCTCTGCCACCGTGACAACGCGAACCCCTTCTCTTTCAGCCAGCTCGTATACTTCCCTGAGCCTCTCCCTGAACCTAGGCTCCCTAGGGAGGTGGTGATCCAGCAGGATCAGATCGCATCCGGCCTCCCTGACTATCCTCTTCAGGTTCTCGACGGCCCTCCCCAGGTTTATCCGGTTCAGCATGTAACCCAAGGTGTAGGTGGCCGGCCCGTCTATCAGCGCCACCTTTGGTCCTTCCTCTATCACCCAGTCAGCGTAGTCCTCTATTATGGGCCCGTTCACATCCGAAGTGTACAGGACCTTCTCGCCGGCCCTCTCCACTGTCAAGCCGATAACCCAGCCGACCCTGCTGAACTCAATTCCGTGGAACATGGGCCGAGTGAACCTCAACTTGGTCTCGCCGAAGGTGAACTCCCTCCCATCGGCGAACCTCAACCTGAAGACCCCGCCATCGTGCTCCGGTATCCTATCATACCTCCTCCACCTCTCGACCCTCTTTGAGAACCACTTCATCCCCTTATCCAGCAGTTCTCTCTTCCTCTCCGAGTAGTCGGCGTAGTCCAAACTCATGGCGTGAGGAATCTGCTCCAACGGATCTCCGATCTCCAGCTCAGAGGGCTCCTCCATAACCTCATCGAGCTCGATCCCCTCCATGGAGAACAGATTGGTGAAGAAGTGCAGGGCCCTCTCCCTCTGAGAATCATTTATGTACTCGTTCGGGGACTTGGCTAGGATCAGTCTTCCCCTGTAGAAGAGCTCTTCGAAGTCCGTGTAGTGGTCGTAATGGTAGTGAGTTATGACTATCACGTCCGCATCCTTCACTGCCTCGGAAATAGCCTCATAACCCTCAATCAGCCACCTCTCCTTCATCTCCCACGACGCGGGGAAGGAGGGATGCATTATCGCTATCCCCGGATCCACCACGATGGAGGTGTCGGGAGTTCTGACGAGGGTGCAGAAGGACTTGGCTCCCAGTGAATCAGCCCAGACAGGTATCAGCTCCATGTTCCTGAGTTTCAGTGCTCTTTGGGGGACCACCATCTAAACAGCTGGGTCCTCCTACAAAAGCCCATCGAAATCGATGGGACCGGGTTCCTCACCTCCGCCTATCCAGAGATCACCACCCAAGTCCAGCAGGAATTTCCATATGTTGGACTCGTCCAGCAGGATCACCCCCTTGGGGTATCTCCTGTGCGGCTTTCCCGCCTTCACTTCTACCTTGAGGCCATCTGCCACCACATCTATTTCGTAGCCATTCCTGTAGTAGAATACCCTTCCGTACTCCCTGTAGACGTGTTCCTGGACCACCCATTCGTAGAGAGCGGACTCCAAAAATTTCTGATCTGCCCACTGACTGAACACCCTAGCTAGTGCAGGATCCCTGAAGAAGAACTTCCTCTCCTTTCTGTACTTCACTCCATCATCCTTTAGATAAGCTATTCCTACCAGATAGAGGTCCTTCAGAAATTCCAGATACGTTTGGACTACCTTGTATGAGTAACCCGATGTATCGGCAGCGAGGGAGCGGTAGCTCACAGCTGATGGGGCCTTTCTGAAAAGGGATGCCACGATCTCCTTCACTATCTCTAGGCTCTTCCCGAATCTCACCATCTCGTTCAGGTATCCACTTATCAACTCCGCATCGGGCATGCCGTTCATCTTGGACAGGAAACCGCCCACCTCCAAGTACTCCTGGAAGGCCCTCCTCACCTGGCTATCTGTATCTGCTCCCATCATCCTCGCGTACTCCCTGAATGATAGGGGGATCACCTCCACCGTCCTTCCCGCTCCTCTCCTTCCTGGGAAGAAATCGGCGTCCCTCCTAACTTTAATCGACGAGGAGCCGGTTGCAACTATGACATCCCCTAGAAGATCTCCTGAGTCTACTAGGACCTTGATCGGCCTCCACCACCCCTCCAGAGAGGTGACCTCGTCCAAGAATATGTAGGAGTGACCTGCTCCCTTCCTCCTCCTGAATTCTAAGTACCATCTCAGGATATCCAGCAGATCCCTGAAGGAGGGGAATATCTCACAGTTCAAGTACAGGATTGATGCTGGGTTTATGGAATTCGGATTCAGGAGTTCCCTTATCAGGAGCTTGATCCCTGTAGTCTTACCGACCTGCCTGGGACCCACCACGAAGTTTAGTGAGAAGGGGTCGAGTGACAGCTTACGTATCCAATTAGGAACAACCTTGAAACGGAGAGCCCTCCATCTCGCTAGAGCGGGGTCTTCCTCGCCCATCCACCATGGATTGAGGGACTCGATCAGCTCCTCCATTGAGAGTTACCTTCTCTCAACCATATAAAAAGCTTGAGAATTAAAAATTCTCATTTTTTACTTGCGCGATCGCGCCATGCACGAGATTCCGTTCCATAGTTAGGGGACATTAGGGTCATGCGGAGCTCTCCAAAGCTATCTAACGGGCGAGTCAAGCCTACCTAGGATCGAAATTGTAATTTGGGGGATTCAGATGCCTCCAGTTGGGTGTTCTACTTGTACCGGAACGCTCCCTTTTATTCATCCTAATCACATCCACCCTGAGTGATCCGTCGTGAGAATGAGTGACTGATGGGTCAACCACCAAGCCAGGTGCTTTGCCTCCCTGCTGAGGTCCAGAGGTGTACACATGAGGACACCGTTCTTGAGGGGAGGTCATAGTGCTCCAGTCAGGAGAATCGCCGCTGGCGATGATGGAGTCCTCTCAACAATCAATGAGTTCCTTAAGATTTGATGGGCGGCTAATTGTCTTGGAAGATGCCGGACGCTGAGAAATCTGCTTCGAGTCTGAGTAGTGTTGAGTGAATGGCTCGGACCTTTTCTGTTAAGGAGATTCTCGCATAGAGGTATGCAATTAGGTTTCAGGTCCACCCTCCCAGATTGTCTAGATGCATCTCCTGAGCCTCCTAGTTAGGAGGACGGGGATCTCTGGGGAAGATCCGTTCTGATCTTCGCTGAAAAACTCTCCTCCAAAGCTGGTGATCGGCTCGTCATGTCGGCGGCCCTCGATGAGGAGGAGCCCCTGTTCTACGAGAGCGACGTACTGGTGGTCATGAGGGAAGGGATGAGTGCATGGTCTCGGAGGTGCTGGAAGAGGGAGGTGGAGAGGAAGTCCAGTGAGAAGAACACCATAAGTCCGCTGATAACCACGCCCGACGATCCTGCAGTGGAGGCCTTCATAGAGAAGGCAGGTCTGGGGAGGGGGTTTGAGCGTAGAGAAGGCCGCTAGACTGCTAGAAGAAGATAGAATAGACTTGAAAGTTGGAAATTACAATAAGTTACAATAAGAGTGCCTCAGCAAGCTACTTCGCCGCTAAGATGTGGTAGGTTTTATCTCTCAGGTCTAGAAAGCCTTCAATTCCCAGGAGAGAAGTAAGCTGGCTAATCTATTCGAGAATCAAAGCTTTAAGGAGCTTTCTAGCGATTTCAGGAAGTTTTATAACGTTAGGAAGAGAGCAGACTATTTGGGAAAGTTTGCCAGTCGGGAAGAAGCTGAGATCTCCCTTGAAAGGGCGAGAGGCATAGTGAAGGTGTTGATGAGTTATTTTGGACATGGGACAAGTGATACTGCGTCGGAGGCCTGATCGTCGTGTTTGAATGCCTGTGGAAGCTTAAGCTTTCGGACACTTGGAGCATCTACCGACTCGGATCTGATAGTTAAATCATTCACCCGGTACCGTCCCATATGCCGCGGTCGCTGCTACTAGATGACTTCTCCAAGCTAGTCCTGATGGGACCGCCGAGGGCGAGGCAGGACGGGAAGTTCGTTGCGTTCCGCGTGGGAAGAGCTCTTCTAGAGGATAACGAGTACGATTACAGGATATGGGGGTACGATACCGTTTCAGGAAGGATCTTCCCGTTGACTGAAGGTCCTAAGGACGGAAATCCGTCGTGGGAGCCTGGTGGAAGTAGATTCCTCTTCATCAGGGGTACTGATGATGGGAACGAGCTCTACGTGTGGACCGGCGAATACCCCGAGTACAAGGTGTTGAAGCATGAGAACAGCATAGAGGGGGCGGAGTGGGCGTTCAAGGATATCGGGGTAGCCCTGTTCGTTGAGGGAAAGAAGGAAGAGGATGTGAAGACTATTAGGGAGATCCCATTCTGGTGGAACGGGAAGGGGTGGACCTACTGGTCGGTGAACAGGTTGAGGGGGGTGGACCTGAACACAGGCGAGACGTGGCCCATCTCTCCTCCCGAGCTGCACGTGAAGGACTTCGTGCCCTCTCCCGACGGAAGAGAGGTAGCGTTCCTCGTTCTTAAGGACAGATCCAAGCAGTTGGATGTAAGCCTATTCGTCTCAGATATTTACGGGGAGGATGTGAGGGAGATCGGGCCCGGTAATTGGTACCTCACCCAAGTTAGCTGGCGAGGCGACGGAAGGGCCCTTGCCGTGGTGGGACACGACAAGAGGAGAGGTCTCGTTACCAACAAGCACTTGTACGAAACTTCAGTGGATGAATGGGATCCTGTTGACCTCTCTCCCATGGACGGGAGCTTGGGGAACAGCCTGAACAGCGACGTGAGGGGAGGCATGGACACGAGGCCCAGGTGGGCGGACGGCAGGTGGTACTTCTTGGTGCATGAGGGGACGGCCGTTCACCTCTACGAGAGCGACGGCAATCCAAGATCGGTCATATCGGGGCCGATCTCCATAGAGGGCTTCGACATAAGGAGTGGGAGGGTCTTCTTGACCGCGATGCGGATAGACGAGCCCGCTGAATTGTACGAAGCCTCTCTAGCAGCGGGAATGGGCTCCCTCAGGAAGTTGACGCATTTTAATGAGGGATTCTTGAGTAGAGTCGGGTTAAAGAAGCCGGAGGAGTTCAGATTCAAGGCCAGCGATGGAATGGAGGTTGAGGGCTTCTTCTACAGGCCCGAAGGTGACCCGCCGTATCCCACCGTTTTATACGTGCATGGAGGTCCGGCAACTGCTTTCGGACACGCTTTCATGCATGAACTCCACCTTCTCAGGGAAAAGGGCTACGCGGTCCTGGCAGTCAATCCAAGGGGAAGCGAGGGGTATGGTGAGGACTTCAGGGATATAAGGGAGAGGTACGGGGAGAGGGACTACCAAGACCTGATGGAAGCTGTGGACGAAGCGGTATCCCGTGGCCTAGCGGATCCGGAGAGCTTGGCAGTGATGGGAGGCAGCTACGGTGGCTTCATGACGAACTGGATCATAGGACATACCCACAGGTTCAGGGCTGCGGTGACGATGAGGGGGATAAGCAACTGGATAAGCGAGTATGGGACCACGGACATAGGGTTCTTCTTCAACCCCGATCAGATAGGGGGCCACCCTTGGGAGAACTTCGAGACTTACTGGGAGAAGAGTCCCCTAGCTTATGTGGCCAAAGTGAGGACGCCTACCCTCGTAATACACAGCTTGAACGACTACAGGTGCTGGTTGGATCAGGCCCTCCAGTTCTTCACCGCCCTAAAGGTATTAGGGGTCGAGGTGGAGCTGGTCCTCTTCCCGGAGGAGGATCACGACCTCAGCAGAAAAGGGAAGCCGAAGCACAGGGTCGAGAGGTTGGAGAGAATAGTCAGGTGGCTGGATGATCACCTAGCGGGGAGGTGATGGTTTGGAGGCCCTGACCCTCTCCCTTATCGATCAGCTCACCCCCTTCCTCTACCTACTAGGCTTGGGTGTTGTGCTCTCGGTACTCTTCTCCCTAGTGGAGATGTTCTCTATCGACAGGGTCCTGAAGCTGGTTAGAGGGAGGAGGGCCTTCGTCTTCCTAGGCAAGGAGGCGCACTATGGCAGGCTTCACATCCCACCTAGGAGTAAGGGTGGGTTCGAGGTGTTCTACGAGGATGCTGCCGTTGAGAATCCCCTGTCCCTCGTCGCGTTCCTCGTGGAGAACTACCACGAGACTGGGAACGAGAGGTTCCTTGAGAAGGCTAAGCTAATCCTCGACTACTTAAAGGAAAAGGGTGTGTTGGAGCAGGATGTCGAGATAGAGGACGTGAAGATAGATCCCTGGGCCCCTCCCAGCCTCGTCTCTAGGAAGGTCTACTCCAACGAGCTGGGAGATCTGTGGATGATAGCGAGCTTCGTGGACTTCATGAGCGAAGAGGAGAGGAAGAGGAGGTGGAAGGAGTTCACCTCGCTCTACAGTAGGCCCTTCCTCAAGAGGTTCAAGAGGAAGGTTTACAACGCCCTGAGCTACGTCAAGGACAAGGTGGCCTCGTCCCTCACATCCACGGTCAGCGTGGTGACTCCTGCGGTCCCCAAGGATCTGAGGGCCCACTTGGAAGAGGCAGAAAAGAAAGCTGTGACCTCCCTGATCGCCCAGACCTACGATCCTCTGTTAGAGAACAGTATAGGTAGGCTAGTCACGGTGAGGGTTGACGATGTGGAGGGTGAGAGGAAGCTTTACCAAGGAGTGCTGGCCGAGTACTCTGATAAGTACCTGTACGTGTTGGATGTGGACTACAGGCTCCAGATGATAGCCACCTTCTCGGGAACCGTCAGGAGTGTCCCCTTAGTGAAGGTGTTCGGCAGGTACCTGCAGCTGGGAGATCATTTGGGTGTGGAGGTGAAGGGCGAGGAGGCGATGATGAAGAATATATGGGAGAGACCAATCAAGGTGGAAAAGCTTGTGAGCGGCGATCAGGAGGTCAAGGTAAACAAGGTGCTCTTCCCTGGGGAGGAGGTGCGTGCCAAGGTCCCCGCTAGCGAATTCGCGATACACTACGAGATATCATTGGAGGCCGATGTGGTCTGGCCTAGGAGCAAGGCTGTCATCGTGGGCCTCGGAGACTATCCGCCGGATATACTCGGGAGCATCCTAGGCAGCGTCAAGCTGAGGGACCTGAGGAGGGTAGTCTAGCCTGAGGGGGGTCGGGGGTTCTGACCCCCATATCAACACATGGAATACCAATTTCCAGCCTGATGGCACGACCGGGATAGATAGACCCGAGACACGGATTTCCCGCCTGTCCTCTAATGAATGAATCCTTGATGGACGTCTTTCCGCTCGGGTCAGTTATGTTCTCGGAGCCCGGTAGCCCTCCAATGCCGGGTGGATTTCCATCCCCACCATTCCCGCCGTTGGAGGCTGATTTCACTTCGACAGTCCCGTCCTTCCCGTTCCCCAGTGTTCCAATACCGTGGTTTCCCGATTTAGCAGTCACGTTACCTCCTTTACCTCCCTTGCCACCTTCCTTGAAGATCTCGCTCCCGTAGATACACCCGGTTGCTCCGCCCCCACCGTTTCCTCCAGATATAAAGGCTTTTCCTCCATTTCCTCCCTCGAAGCCCGATGCTGGGATGATTCCGCTGGGCGCAGTAAGTACGGCATTACCGCCTTTACCGCTATCGCCTTAGCCTTACCTCCCATACCTCCGTCGCAGGAAGTGGCGTTCCCGTCACCCCCATCACCCGGTATGGTCCCAGCGTCACCTCCGTTTCCGGCCATTCCTCCGCTTATCGAGGGAACGGGACCTCTGAAGCTACCTGATACCACTCGGTAGGATCCACCTCCGCCATCTCCCGCCTCCGCCGTCGCATCCCCGCCGTTACGTCCAGGACAGCCACCCTCTCCCTTGGCTCCTGAGGCCATCGCATCTCCTCCCCTGCCTCCTCCACCTAGGATTACCTTGCCCGTCCCCTTGAATTCCAAGTAGCCATCCACATCGATCAGGGACTCGCCTCCCCAGCCGCCAGGTCCACCTTTCGCCTCGGCGTTCCCATCCCTCCCAAGGAAGGCGATCGCGGTTCCACCCTTCCCGCCGTTACCGGTCCTGAAGGTCGTATCCTCCACTACCAAGTTCCCTCTCGGTCCTAGGCCGAGTTTAAAGCCCTCAACGAACATCGAGAGGCCCACTCCGTGCTCCCCGCTACCCGCAACGGCCTTACCATCAGCAGTCCTGTTACACCCGCTCCTACCGTCCCTCGACTTGAAATAGCTGTTCTTGAGGTAGATACCTCCCCAAGCCGTGAGCACCCAGCTCTTCTTGGGTCTAAAGAGCCGCTGCCACACGCAGCCGCCTCTGCCCCCTCTGGACGAACTTCGAGTTCTTCACTACTACGAAGTTCTTGAACGGCTGTTGCTGTTTTACAGGATTGGGCGGCACCCAAGGGAGCCATTTCGGCTTGTTTCCCTGACTAGGAGGCACATGAGATGCTCCACTGAGATTCTGACCGCTCTCTAGCCTCTTACCGACCTCTAAAGGGTTCGGGCCTCCGGAAACCATTATCTCCCCACTGGTGGTGATGTTTGCCTTTATCGTGACGTTCCCAGCTCCCCACACGAGTACGCCGGGCAGGATAACGTTTTCCGTGCTTTGATTCGGAGGTATCGCTTCAGGAGGGTGGGATGGGCATGAGTTATTCACCTCACCTTGTAGGGTGATGTTAGACGAGGAGATCAGAGCTAGAGCTGCGCACTCCCCCACAACCCTTCCAGTCATTTCCAAGGGGCCCAAGGAGACGATCATCGTGTCTCCATCTAGGTGAACCGTCGTATCCGGACCCAGCTTCAGGGACGAGGTGATTACCTTCCCCTTGATCCTGACCTCACCTCCGAGCTGGAGGCGCGGGGCAATTGTAGAGAGGATCCTATCGTACCCCTCTTGATAGGCCCTCCTAGTGCCGTTTCTATTGCAGCCCATAGCGATTAGGACCATCTGTCCCTCCTTCCAGACATCGTGCAACTCTAGAAGGAAACTCGCATCCCGTTTCCTGACCGTTGACATCATGGAGGAGTTGAGGAGTGATCCCACTATTCCCCCAGTTCCCTCGTAGGCATCTGGTCCGCCCAGAATGATTATCAGGTCGGCCATCCTCTGGGTGGAGAATTGGGAGGGATGGAGGCTCACAACATCGAATCCAAGCTGTCTCATCTCCTCAAGAAAGTCTCCAGCCAAACCTATGTCGATCGAGTTACTCAAGATGACTAGTTCTGAGTTACTCTCTAAGATTATCTCCTGTCTGGTAGGGATCTGGGAGGGAAAGAGGAGCATAAATACTATCATAATCACTAAGAAGAGAGAATTCCGCGAATTCACAATTTATTTAACCTATAGGAAATAAAAAATTATTGATTAAAAAATTCCCTCGGCGGGAAGGGATGGGATCAGAAGATTATGGAGAACAAGGCCCCCTCACCGTAGGCGAGGTCCTTTATGGAAAGGACCCCCTTCAGCTTCCCCTCCTCGTCCAACACCACGAGGTGCCTTATGTTATTCTCGCTGAGAAGTCTAGCTGCCTTGTAGACGGTGTCGTCGTACCTGACCGAGATTACATCGGTCTTCATCACGTCCCTGACCTTCGAGTCATCCTTCCCGTAGCCGAAGGCATTTATTATGTCTCTCTCTGAGAGCACGCCTAAAACCCTCATGGGATCGCTCGGATCAACCACAACGAGGAAACCAACCTTCTCATCCGCCATCTTCCTAGCAGCCTCTCTCAGGGAGGCATCTGGGAGTATGGTGACGGGCTCGGTCCTCTTGATAAAACTTTTAACCTGCATCACGGGAATCGATTCGCTCATGCTCTGCACCTGCGGATTAATGCTGTGATAGTATAAAAAGATCCCATCGACAGGCGCATCCGTTTCCTCGCTTGGAGGACCCTTCAACGAAAGGAGCCGAACCCGTTCGGAGCGTGAGGACGGTCCTAGTCAATTGAGGGAGCCGGGATAAGATTCTACTTAACGTCGTAAAAGAGACGTACTCCGCCCTCTATCTCCTCTAGCCCCAGCAGTCTGATGCTACCTATCTCGGAGGTGTTTTTCACGTGGGTCCCGGAGCAGGGAATGGCGTTCACTCCTTCTATCTCAACGACCCTGTACCTGTCCATTTCGGGAAGCCTTCCTAGATTGGGCGCGCCGTAAATCTTGCTGGGGAGCTCATCCCTGCTGACCTCCAGAATGAGGACCCGTCTCTCATCCAAGAGTTCATTCGCCCTCTCCTCTATCTCGCCGAGGAGGAGGTCATCCATCCTGGCGCCATACTCCACGTATGCCTTGGGCGGGCCGTGAAGGGCACCCAGAGTGTTAACTCGTCGACCCACCACGTCGGAAACGGCCCTGTCTATTACATGGCCGGCGGTGTGAAGCCTCATTATGTAGTACCTCCTCTCCCAGTCCAGCTCTTGAGTGACCTCCATGCCCTCGACGAGCTCGCCCTCCACCAGCTTTCCATAGAGGACGATTACTCCTCCGCTTTCCAGCGCTTTCTTCACCTCGAACCTCACGTCGCCAGTCAGCCACCCCCTATCGCTAGGCTGCCCCCCTCCCAATGGATGAAATATAGAGTGGGCTGGGACCACGTAGTACCTGCTTCCCTTCTCCTTGACCACCCTTATCAGTTTTGTAGGTGCTTTTCTTAAGTAAGAGTCCACCAAGTACAGCTTCTCGGTTGGCGGGAGACCCTCCACCAAGTCACTGATTTTCATCTCGTAGGAGGAAGTGTCATAAGATTAAAACTTGGACCACGCGCTATCCGGTCTCTTCGTAAAGCAAGGAGGTTCTGAAAGACTATTAGATGCGTTTGCACATAGCCCAAGGGTCAAGAAGACCTGCCTCTAGCGAGCAGCGAGAAAACGCTTCTGATATTTGGAAATCACTTCCCTCGTTATAGTGGCAGATACTGGGGTACTCGCCGATCATCTCACCGGGAAGAGAGATGGAGAGACAACTCGTGAGAGATGTGCGATCAGCAAATTAAGCGGATGGGAGGAGCTTTTGCATCGTGGGTCCTAAAGCATTCTGACTCATTCATCTAACAAGGATCCAAGTTTTCCCCTCTCGCTTAAACCTCCCTCTGATCTCTTTGAACTTTGTCATCACCTCTCTCAGAAAATCTTCATCGGCTAAAAGGACTTTGCCATCTTCCAGTATCTCTAGAATGAATGTGCTGCCCTCCTCAAGCTTCCTGAGGAAGGAAGCTGTGTTCATACCTATCGGAGAGACATCTGGATAATCCAAGTCATAGAGTAAGTCAAAAGCTTCTCTAGGATCCCTCGGAAGGTCATCAGAAACGACCAAGATGTCGTAATCGCTGCTATCGGTATAGTCTCCTCTAGCCCTAGATCCAAACAATACAACTAGCTTGGGCTTGAACCTACGATAACGAGCTAGGAGATCCCCTAATTCTTTGGGCATTCTCAATTACCCACTCCATCACTTTCTTTGCGCATTCTAGACATTTATCCGCGTCCTCTCTCGTATAATAATCGCATGGCGCTCCCTCATCGTAGACATCAGGATATCTAGTGGGGATATAGTGCTTGTCTAGGTACTTCAAGCACTTGAGGACTTCTTCAGGGACCTTTAGCCCGCTCTCCAGTGCAAGGAATGAGATTGAGTGGCCCCTCCTTTCCCGATTCAGAAGGTTGAGAAGTCCCTTCATGGCCTTTTCCGCTGCTTGATGGGCCTCATAGCACGCCTCCTCGTAAAGTTCCGCGTCATAATTTGCAGTAGCCGATTTCAAGTTTCTTTCCGCCTGTCTCATCCAGTCCCCGAAACGGGATACCAAATTAATCCCCGAGAGCACTTACTCTAGAGAACCTCACAGCTTCACTATAAATGAGTTACGATAACGCGAAAGAATGCGCCACAGTGTCACCTGAGACGGGGTCCCCCGTCAAGTATCGTTTTCCTGAACTGATCGCAGTGCTTTTAAGTAAGAAAAGTAAGATAAGTAAGGAGTATACTCATGAGTAAGGAAAATTCGAGTAAGGGTGTGTGCACCGAGGGAAAGAAGAGGATCGTCTACGGAGTGGTGACTGTCACATCCAAGGGTCAGATATCCATTCCCGCCGATCTGAGAGCAGATCTAAACATAAAAGAAGGAGATCAGCTTCTAGTCCTCAGGAGGATGGACGGCGCAGGTATAGTGCTCATAAAGCTGGACAAGATGGACGAGCTCATGAGTATGCTCCTCGAGGATGAAGAGTTCTTCCTCAAGGTTAAGGATAAGATGAGGGAAGGGAGGTGATGGGATGTACACGTGCAAGGATTGCAAGTGGTACAAGCCGATTGATGAGAGTAAGGGAGACTGCTTCGGTCACGTGGTTCCCGCTGATATGCCAGCCGACCAGTGTCCCAAGAAGGCATTCGAACCGAGGGAGTGATCCTGCTTGATCCCCAAGGTCAGGGTGAAGAGCGTCCTGAACAAGCATAAGAGGTGGGACAGCTGGTTCCTCGACGATTACTCGGTGAACCCCTACTACGGTTGCCAATTCGCGTGCATCTACTGCTACACTAGGGGAGGGAGTTACGGGAGGGAGCCACACAGGCTGGCCGCGAAGGTGAACGCGCCGGAGGTGCTGGACAGACAGCTGAGGAGGAGGGCTTCTAGAAAGGAGTACGGGTTCATAGCGTTGGGCACGTCAACGGAACCCTACATGGAGGTAGAGAGGAAGCTGGAGATAACGAGGAAGGTGCTCAGCGTCATCTCCCATTACAGGTTCCCCGTGCACGTCCTCACTAAGTCCACCCTAGTCACTAGGGACTCGGACCTGCTAGCGGAGATAGCTGGCAAGGCCGTTCTCCCACCCGACCTAGAAGGCAGGGTGAGCGGTGCCCTGGTCACCATATCCATGTCAACCATTGACGATGAACTGGCCAAGTTCCTAGAGCCCGGAGCCCCCTCCCCCTCCGAGAGGTTTGAGGCTCTGGAGAGGCTGAGGGATGAGGGGATAGGGGCGGGTGTCGCTTTCATTCCGGTGATACCTTCCCTGAGCGATGGAGAGGACGAGTTAAGACGGGCCATTAGGGAGGCTAGGAAGAGAAGAGCGAGCTACGTTTTCGTGGGCGCTCTCACCCTGCCGGGAAGCCTGAAAAGGACCTTCCTCGGGGTAGTGAGATCTAGGTTTCCGGACTCCGTTTATCGATATCGGAGGATATTTAGAGGGAGCTACCCCTCTAAGGAGTATCAGGATAGGCTTTACTCGACGGCCATAGCGATATGCAGGGAGGAGGGCGTCAGACTGGGAATACTGGAGGGGATAGCTCCTTAGGACCGCTAGCCGGTGGTACCGATACCTTGGTCCCTTTCCCATTACTTTTTTGGGTGGGTAGATACTGGCACGCAGCAGACTTGGAGACGCAAAGCTCACGTCAAAGAGATACGTTTTTACTTGCGTCTGAAAAATAGACCGAGGGAGGATGCTCGTAGAGAAAATAGTCAAGGTCTTAAAGGATTGCGACGAGGTGATCTTCGCCTACCTGTTTGGGTCCCACGCTAGGGGTGAGGCGGGGAAGCTGAGTGACGTCGATGTTGCTGTCTACCTCGATCCATCCCTACCCCAAGACGCCATGTGGGACACCTTCTTGGACATAGCCAGCCGCCTGAGCTTCAGGGATGTCAAAGTGGATGTCGTTCTGCTCAATACCGCCGGTTACAGACTGGCATTTGAGGTGCTGAAGGGCAGGCTCCTCTTCTCTAGGGACGAGAGGGTGAGGAAGGAGTTCATCTATCGCACCCTGAGGACCTACTTGGACAGGGGGTATTACGACAGTAGGAGGGCCGAATTTATCCTCTCTAGGTGAGAGACATGTTCTTCAGGGAGAAGGTGTCTGAGAAGCTAAGATATCTCGAGATCTCACTGAATTACTTGAGGAGCAGGCGGAACATCACCTTAGAGGACCTCCAGAGTAACTATGAGCTAAGAAGCGCCATCGAGAGAAACTTCCAGATAGCTATAGAGGCTGCGATAGACATAAGCGAGATGACAATCTCTGAGGAAGGAGTTGAAATGCCTGAAACCTACAGAGAGGCCTTCTTAAGGTTGGGTGAAATGGGAGTAGTTCCTAGAGACTTCTCCACCCGATTGGCTCAGATACCTGGTTTCAGGAACATCCTAGCCCGTCAGTACAGTGAGCTCGACTTGAACAAACTTTTGGAGTTCTTAAAAACGAAATTGGATGATTTAGAACTATTTTCGGGGTACGTCAGGGAATATCTGAGATCCAAAACGGGAGATTAGCCGTTCAGGTGTGATGCAGCAAGGCTTCGGGTAGAAGCTTGCTCTCCACCTTCATCAGCGTCTCAGAAAGGTACGACTTCGAGATGCCCAGCCTCTCCGCCAGTTCCGAGAGGGTCACCCTCCTCGGGAAGTCGTAGTATCCTTCCTCTATTGCCCTCAGCAGGATCTCCCTCTGCCTCTTGGTCAGCTTCCTTCCCCTCTCCCTCCTGACCGAAACCTTGAGGCCTTTCCTCCTCAGTGCCTCCCAGAGGTCTTTGAACTCTCGAGCGTGATGCCACTCGGCCCTTCCCATCCTCACCGAGAAGGGGAGATGAGGCGGTTCGGTCGCCTCGAATATCTCAGCTAGAGGACAGTAATGCTTCACCCTCATGACTGAAGAGCCCTCGTCCCTCACCTCCTTAACCGCTCTATGGGACTTGACGTAGGAGAGGACCTCCTCATCCCTAGGAGTCAGCAGCACCAGCGAGAAGGTGCAAGCGCCAGGCCGCGTGAAGAGGGAGAGCACCTTAGCCCTCACCTTGGGATGTTCCCTAGTTAGGTCCCCGAGCCAGCAGCCCTCAGGAAGGTCTGAGGAGCATACCATCATTATGACTCATGTCATAATCTTCCAGATACAATATAACCCTAGCGTTTTTCAAAATTTTTTACCGAACATGTTCGCACTATATTAATTTGACACGTAAAGACAATAGTTATCAGGTGTCGCTATGCTGCAGCTCAGCGTTGTGGACGCCATCGACCTGTTTTACCTGATCTACGCCGCCGGTGTCATGCTGTTCATGGCGTGGTATGCCAGAAAGCTGACCAAACCTAAGAGGTGATTGAAGTGGTCAAGATGGAGAGGGAGGAGAAGATATGGCTGGGCATAATAGCGCTAGTGGCCATAGTTTTCAATGTCGTGACCCTCTCGCCTCTCGTCCCGTGGGTCCACTGGGACCTGTTCAATCCCCCGCAGCCCAAGCAAATCGTCAGAGTCCACATAAAAGGCCACAAGTTCTTCCTGGTGGAGGGAAATGGGTTGAAGCCGCTCAAGGCCGGGACCATCTCAATAGAGGCAGGAGTGCCGGTGAAGTTCGTGGCGACGAGCGAGGACCTCACCTACGGCTTCGGGGTCTTCGATCCCGAGGGCAGGATGGTATTCCAGATGCAAGTGGTCCCGAAGTACGAGAACTCCATTATATGGATCTTCGATAAGCCCGGCTACTACACCGTGAGGTCCACCGAGTACTCTGGCCCGCAGCATCCCTACATGTTCGTTGAGGGGGCCATTCAGGTCTCGAGAGGGGGTTAGCATGAGTAAGCTCACCTTAGAGAAGCTGACACTCAGGTACGTGGTGGTAGCTTCCCTCTTCCTCGCTCTCGCGGGTATAGAGGGTATGATGATGCGTACTAGGCTACTGAACATACCTTTCATCGACGAGCATCACTACTACGCGGTGATGACCGTTCATCCTTTGGTGGGCACCTACGGATGGGCCTACATGGCGGTGATGGGTGCATTCTTCTTCCTAGTACCAACTCTCCTCAAGAGAGAGCTCTTCAGCATCAGGCTGGCATCCATCAACCTCTGGTTGCAAGCAGCTGGCGTCCTCATTATTTGGTTCTCAGGATTCCTGTTCTACTACGGCTCCCTGTACACCATATACTGGCCCCTGCCCGTGCACTTCCCGGAACCAGGTGCCCTAACCTTCTCTCTAGGATTGATCTTGACGGAGATCTCGGTACTCCTCTTCCTCTTCAACATATTCGCCACCATTCTCAGGGTATCCAAGCCCGGCCTCAGCACGAGATCGGCTGTCGCTGCCATGCTGCTCGCTTCCTTCGGTCTGGGCGGCTTTCTAAAGCTGATCACCGGATTCGTGAATAGAGTGAAGCTCGGACTGGGGATAGGGAGGCCTATGCTAACCGACGGTAAGGGAGAGCCCGAAAAGCTGCCCGTCTTCGTGGTCGCCGTCTTCAGAGGCTCAATAGATGCCGTGATAAATGCCGTGGTGCTGGCGGGGGCGGGAGCGTTAATAGCGGGCTTCATGCTCTACAGGATGCTCGTGGGTCCCATCAACCCCCTCGTGATAGACCCGCTGATCTACAAGAACATCTACTGGTGGGGCCTCGACATGATAGCCGATGGAGATGTGCTCATCTGGACCGCGGGAACCCTCTATCTCCTCGCTCCCCTGCTGGCCAACAGGAAGCTTTACGCGGAGGAGGTCGTCAGGTACATCATACTGGCCGACCTGATAGTCTCGATGGGTGTATGGAGCCACCACCTGCTCTCAGACAGGCCTCAACCCTGGTTCCTGAGGCTCTTCAGTGGCCAGTTCATAACTTGGGGAGAGGGTTTCACCATGGGCCTTACCTTCTTCACTGCGCTCATGACCCTCTGGCTTGCCAGACCCCTCAAGTTAACGCTGCCGATTAAGTTCATGCTTGGAGGGATCGTGGGCTTCCTGTTAGGAGGAATGGCCGGCCTCATACAGGCCAACTACGGGCTTAATGTGATAATACATAACACCCAGTGGGTCCCTGGCTTCCACTTCCACGAGACCCTTCTGACAGGGCTGAGCAGCATTCTGTTCGCTGCCATTTACGCGCTCACCCCTATGCTGGCAAACGTGGAGCTGGACGAGAAGCTGGGGAATATTCACTTCTGGCTGTGGGTCATCGGCGGTATTGGGATGTCCCTCTCCATGGGGCTAGCTTGGAGGGAGGGAATGCTCAGGAGGACCCTCTACTTCACCGACAGGTACTTGCCCTACATGGCCGGGGCGTGGTTCTTCGGCGCCCTGATGGCCCTTGGTTTCCTAGCCTTCCTTCTGAATGTGATAAAGACGTTCGGTCTGAGGAATGTGTTGGGTCTCTTCCTGCCAGAGAAGGAGTGATTGCCCACACTTCCATATCTTCCTTTTTTAGGGTACAGTCATGGACAAAACGTCCGTAAGAACATTAATGTGGAACCGAATCGCGCCCCCGGGGATCGCATGAAGAGTAAGAGGTGGGAGGCGATAAGGTTCCTCCTAGTGATCATACTGGCGGTGATAATAGCGGCTTTCCCTTTCTGGTATCCTAAGGAAAAGGGACACGTTCAGGCGGGCCTTGGATGGTCGAAAGATGCACACAGGAGATGGAGGAGGGGGAAGGGTGAATGGACACCGCGGACTCTCAATCCGGACGGTGAAATCTCGATCCGGTCCGGCATCAACTCCAAATGGGAAAGCTACCAAGTGTCCTCCGATGATAGCCCTACAGTTCCTTTGGATGGATGTGCCTGAGCCCGCCGACTCTGGAGTAAGACTCATCGTAGCTGATCAGCGTCGCACCCTCGTGGATCGCTGCAGCTGCATGGAGGCTGTCTAAATAGGACAGGCCATGAGTCTTCCTCACCACTTCAGCCTCCAAGAAGTGCGATGGCTTGGAGGGTATCAGCTTAACTCCGTACTGACTCAGGAACTCACCGAAGGAACTCCAGAACTCTTCGTAACTCTCCACTTCCAGATTACCTGATCTTATGAGGAGATCCAGTTCCATAAGGGAGTACGGGGATAAGGCTACCCTCCTAAGTCCCTTGAGGACCTCCCTAGAGAGATTGTGGTTGGGATCCTCTCTGTATATCGCTGAGAAGATTATATCGGTTTCCACCATCCATTTCATCGTCGAGCCTCCTCGAGAAGTTGTCCCGAGGCTACTCTCCCTATCTCCTCTGCCCTGTTGGAGCTGAGCTTAGATCCCTTCACGAGGTCGGATAACTCATCTAGAGGATCCTCGATTGGCTCTATTATTATTCTGTCGCCCTCAACCCTCATCCTGACCTTCCGACCTATCCTGAGGGAGTTCCTCACCCTCTTGGGGATCGTGATCCTCCCCCTCTCATCCACCTCGATCACGAAATTCATCGTCCCATCTAGGGTTGATGGGAATTTAAGATTTCCCACTAATCGAGCAAGATGGTCCTACCCGCGAGTCATCCGAGGGAAGTGAGAGATATGACCGGATCGCAGCGATTCAAAAAGGGTAAGGTAGGGGGGTAAGATGAAAGAGAGGTCACTCACTTCACCTCAGGAACTTTGATACGTAAGGGCTTTCCCCAGGCCTGTTCCTCCTGAAGTGGCCGCTTGGTTTGCGGGTTAACAGCTCCTCGAACCACGCCTCGTGCTCTATCTCCTCGTGTAGGATCGCTAGAGCGAGGTCGTAGGTCCTCGGATCCTTGCCATGGGTGTACTCACATATCTGGGTGTAGATCGACACGGCGCATCTCTCCGCCTCCAGCAGGACCTTGAGTATGTTCTCTACTGTGGGTTCCCCCGGCAGGTAGGCGTCCATGCAGGCCGCCTTGTCCGCGAGCTCTCTTATGTCCTTGGGGAGATCTCCACCCAGCTCGTAAATTCTGGGCACGAGGGCCTCGAAGTGGTTCCTGTCCTCTATTCTAGCGTCCTCCACTATCTCCTTTATCGATTCTCCCTCTACACCAGTTGCATGGTTTCTCAGAATCGTGTAGTAATAATAGGTGGTGAACTCCGCGGCCGCAGCCCTCACCAGTAGATCAAGAAGCTTCTGGATGTCTATTCCCGCCGCCTCGATCAGTTTCCTGTTCCTCTCGGGCATGCCATCACCGAGACAGAAGACATTGCTAATTAATAAATATTTCTAATTAGAAGTTACTATTAAGTAGTGTTAGTTTTTATACTCGAGGAGGAGGTGTAACCCCGTGAGCTGGAAGGAGCTGGCGGTAAGCAAGCTGAAGGAAGCGGGTCTCAGGCTCACACCACAGAGAATGCGCCTTCTGGAGGTTATAGAGAAGCTGGGTCCATCTCATCCCTCCCTTAAGAAGATATTCGAGGAAGTGAGGTCGGAATTCCCGACGCTAAGCTTCTCGACCCTCTACTCAAACGTACTCACGATGAAGAAGCTGGGGCTCTTGGAGATATTCCATGTGGAGGGGGAGACGCGGATAGAAGTGAACACTCGCCCCCACCTGAACCTGATAGATAGGGAGATAAAGGATCTGGAGGATCCGAGGATCCTGAAGGAGATAGAGAGGCTGATCGGGAG